>Ga0116229_10000559_pt1 | contig 50616 bp, 41 predicted proteins | sample S1TSphgellanicum_3_FD_87313 | JGI IMG/M metagenome (GOLD analysis project Ga0116229, IMG submission 87313) | Host-associated microbial communities from peat moss isolated from Minnesota, USA - S1T2_Fc - Sphagnum magellanicum MG | ecosystem: Host-associated > Plants > Peat moss > Unclassified... | reverse complement strand
TTCCCCCCTTTTTTTTCCATATTCTTTGTTTGTGTGAAAAAAGGGGGTGGGGGGGGGACTATTTGTGGCTCAGTTTTTATTATTTTATTTTATTTTTGTGACTCAGTTTTGTGTAATTAATTTACTTCCCTACGTATGCATGTGGTGTACTAAATTAATAATAATAATTATTATTATTATTATTTTCGCCTGGATTACCTTCCCCCCCCCCCCAAGCCATTTTTCTGCTGGCCACATATGGCCAGAAAAGGTGATTTTTTTTTTAAAAACTAAAAATATTAAAATCAAGTGCCTTTTGAGATTTTCAATAGTCAGAATTGGACCAAAATTTAAGGAGAACTTACCAGATTTCATGTACATGGTGCAATTAGGGTAGCCAAAAAAACAAAGGAGGATATTTTTCAATTTTTTATTTTCATATTGATGTTGTAGCCGAAATATGGCTAAATTTTCTTTTGGAAAATCGCCACTTTGGATACAGCACAAAATTGACCCCACCAACAACTTTTTTTTTTTTTAAATAATTTTTTAAAAAAATTCTCCTCCGGAGAAGCAACCGGGGGCAGACTGGCTAGTTAGCTGGCTGGCGGGCGGACTGACGGACGGACGGACGGACCGGTCTTACCGTGTGGGACCGCCGCACACACCTGCCTGCCGAGACCCGCCCACCCGTGCTGGCCGCTGGAGACGTGAAGGCCGTTGCCTGGGCGGCAGGGCGGTAGAAGCGGAGGGGTGCATGGGAGACAGAGAGAGAAGCTTGAGAGCAGGCGCGACATGCGCGCACATTACATTGCATCGCGTCGTCGTTGCCAGGCAGCAGAAGAAGAATAGGAAGAAGAATCGAGAGTGCATTGTGCGCAATCTCCTCTCTCTCTCTCTCTTTACATCCATCCTCTAGTCCGATCTCTCGTGGGAAGAGGTTGAGACCAGATTGGGGAAAGGAAGAATGAAATCAAGACCAGCAAGCAAGACTTATTAGTACAAGTTCATCTTTGCATAAGAAGACGAAGAAACAAGTTGGCCGCCGGTTTGAACTAGTTGTGAAAGAAAGAAAGAAAAAGCTTCTGTCTCTCTCTGCCAGGAGGAAGAGGAAGAGGAAGAGGCTTCCAAAAGCAGAAGCAGCAGCAGCAGCAGGAAGTTAGTATTAAGAAGTCAGCTATGTTTTGAAACAGCGGGAAGAAGTTGCAGGGGCTTTGATTTTCTTTCTGGGTTCGTGTGTGTGTGTGTTTTGGTATTGTGGGTTTCGTGGAGATCTCGGGTCGTGGGGTCTGTTTGTTTCTTGCCTGGTAACTCTGGGATTTTCTTGGCGAGCTAGCACGTCAAGCGACTCTTGTCCTCATGGCAGCACTGAGATAGATAGGTACCTGCTTCGAAGAAAAGAGTAGACTAGTCCAATTGGGTGCAATTGCGATTCATGCAAAGATTTGCAGTGGAAACAAAGAAGGAAATCACAGCATCAGCATCAGTAGCAGCTGCAGCACAGGTTTTTCTTGGTGCAATTGTTTGGGTACTCACAGATACATTCTCGTCCTCTCTTCTTCTCAGGCTCTTGTTTGGGTTCTAGCTCTTCGAGAGAGACACCCATCCTGCTTGCGAGGAGCTTGTATCAGAATCAGAAAAAAATGGTTGGAAAGAGTAGTGGCGTGGAAGAAGCTTTTGTGCAGCAGCAGCAGCAGCAGTAGTGGTGGTGGTATTTTGCAAGCTCGCTTTGTCTGTCTGTGTGTCAAGAGGCAGCACTAGCTAGCAGCGGTTGGAAAGGCTGAAACGACAACAACATTCATGATGGCAGTGCAAGCACAATATCCCTCCAACATTCTTCCCGATTACCGAAACAGGTACACACACACACACACACACCCATCTCTTTGTTTCTCTCTCTTTCTCCTTCAGCTTCATGAAGGAAGGAACAAGGAACCTAAACCCAATTCCCCCCACCCACAAAGCATTAAAAAAGAAACCATCCATGCAAAACTACTGCCATAAGAAATTCATAACCTAAATGTTGCCCAATTCTTCCCAAATGAATGTCAAATGATGGAAACCTCAACAGCAGCAACAGCTCATGATCATCATTGTCAATTGGCAAATCAAAGAAAATCCTCGTGATCTGATCATCCATCAATCGGCAAAGAGAGAAAGAGAGATTCTCATGAAATGCTGTGGACTTTCTTCTTACCTTTTGGTGATGAGTAGTCACCTCACACTCACCTCAAGAAAAAAGAACTGCAGCACCAAAGAACTTTTTTTTTGGGGGTGTACTTGGGGTACAACAACAATCCTGTGTTTGCAGTTTTTTGTTTCAGGGTGTGCATTATTCTATCTTGTACAGGAGCTGCTGCTGGGTGCAGACAGGATTTTGTTGCACTTGCATGATAACCATTTTTCTATAACTTTCTTTTTGCTGATTGAACAAGATCTGATTTTTATTGGTTGATGATGATGTTCCTGGGAGCAGCAGAACACGCCAGATGTTTGGGAGTGACAACAACAACCGCATGCTTTTATCACCTCTCACATTCAACCACAACACCGACGCTGTACTACTTGATGATCCTCAGACCCATCAACAACAACAATCTGTGGCACCACCCAACAGCTCCTCCGCCAATCCATTGTGCATGCTCAACCAATGTAAGCTTGCTTGTTTCTTGCAGTTGGGCATTTTCTGGCGGGTGGGATTTTTATTTCTGCAGCCCAATTTTTTTTTCAAGAAGCAGTCAATTTTCTGATTCTCTGCAGTTTTTTGCTGTGACTGAGTTGATTTCCACGCTTTCTCCTCAAGATTCCATCAGTGAACATTTTCTATTGATCTTCTTAAGAGATAGATAGGAGGAGGTCCTCAAGAGGTGGCTGCTGCATTTTCTTTGAGAAGTGTTTACAAGATATTTTGTTTTTGTTTTTTGGTGGTCTCTGGAGCTTTCCTTAAATTGCTGTTTGGCTCTTTGGTTTTGCAGTGCCAGGTCCAAGTCACAGAGGAGGAGGAGGTCAACTACCATCACTAAATGTTGCCCTCTTCAATGAAAGTCAAAATGAGATTGGCTACAACTTACTAGGCTCGAGAAAGAGAGCAAGAGAAGGAGAGGATACCCTTGCAGCAACCCACCACCACCACCGGCAGCAGCAGCAGCAGCGTCAGCAACAACATCAACATCATGTTCCGAATTCTGTAGAATATCGTCAACAACAATCTCGTGGATCTGCTGGAGCTATGGTCATGCCTCCTCAAACTACAGGGGCGGTGGGGGTTGTCTCTACAGGTCTACCTAAAAAAAGAAAATGCTTTTCCTTGCAAAGTCTTGCATTTGAGGATGAACGGCTCAATTCAACAACATCAGCCTCTACAAGTGAGAGGGTGGCAGCTGCTGCTGATGCTTCCCGATCTATTCTGTATGCTGCAGGTGAAGACTTGAACACGCAGTTGCAGCAACAGAGAGAAGAAATTGAGCAATTCTTCAAAATGCAGGTACAGCTTTTTCCTTGTTTCCCTGCAGCAGCAGCAGCTCCATTTTCCTGATCTTCATAGGTCATCCATTGGTATTCAATCCTTGTTTTGTTTTTGGTCATAATTTGCAGGAGAAGTGAGGCAGCAATTGCAGGGTCATCATGTTTATGAAGTTGTAGGTTGTTTGAAGTACTGCTATTTTGTGGGTCCTTACACAAAGGTAGGATTTTTGTTCAGGGTGAGCAAGTGAAGCAACTGTTGGAAGAGAAGAGGCAGCGGCACTCCCTGGCACTTATTGCTGCTGTGGAGGAAGGAGTGTCACGGCGGCTGCGGGAGAAGGATTTGGAAGTTGAGAAGATAAGGCGACAAAACTCAGAACTGGCAGAGCATGTGAAGCAGGTGAGCCTAGAAGCACATCACTGGCAGAACAAGGCCAAGACTTATGAAGCGATGGCTACTGCTCTAAGGTCAAATCTTCAGCAAGCACAGCAGGCGGTAGCATTCAGTCGGGAGCAGAGTAAAGAGGGATGTGGTGACAGTGAGGCAGATGATGCTGCATCATCTCATCATGGTGACATGGATGATGCACATGCACGTATTTTCAAAGAGAATCGGGAGCTCCGTGAACAGCGCACCTGCAGGATTTGCAGGTGCAATGATGTCTCAATTCTCCTTCTACCCTGTCGACATCTTTGTCTTTGCAAAGAGTGCGAGTCTCGTCTTGATGCCTGTCCTCTTTGCCGTTCCCTCAAAAATGCCAGTGTCCAAGTATACATGTCCTGACACAGCCCCCCCCCCTTTTCACAAGTGGCAGCAGCAGCAAAAAAGAGACCCCCAGTTTTCAAATTGTTTTCAGTAGCGCAAATCAGGCAGCTGCTGTGTATGTCTCTTATGAAGTAGTAGTGAAGGGTTCAATAGACTGGAATTCAAGACAGCAATCTAGACACACCCAAAACACACTGGAGAAGAAAAAAAATGCCCCTAATGAAGATACAAAACACACTGTAGGGGGGAGGTGGGGCTCATTCCACAGGGTTCAGGCTTGCTGTTCTGTTGGGGCCCATTCATAGCTAAGGCACTGGGTGGTCACATTTCAGATATCATCATGGCTAGACTTTGGCATTCAGCAGAATAGAATGGCTGGTGCCCTTGAAACTGCAAAAGAGAAGAACAGATGAGATGTTGCACAGTTTTGGGTGCTATACTAAGGTTGACAGACAGATCAACAACAGCATTATAAAACAAACTATAGGGAGGATGCAGGGTTGTTGAGATGATGATGCACATTTTGAGATGAGCATTTACAGCAAAGATGCAGAAACCGTGAGAGACCCCCTTTGTACATGCAAAAAAAATTCATTACTAGGCTGGTGACTTTTGTGAGCAAATTTACTCCCTTTTCATGGAACTTTTTCTCTCTTGTATGACACCTATATACATGAAGATTGAAACTATGCATGGTAGCTGCTATCTATCTATGCACCAATTTTTGAGACATTTTGTGTTGAGTTGAATGGGAGTTCAAAGGACTATCTAAAAATCCTTTTCCTCAGATAGATAGATAGATAGACAGAATTGCTTCCTCCTCCACCCAGACTGAAAATGTTGAAACTGTTGTCAACCCTTTCCTTCTTCACAAAGGCTAAGTGTGTCACTAACTCTTGAGTGTGAGTTCTCCTCAGAGTTGTTGGTACAGGATTGGTAAAAGGGAATTGCTTTGTCAGTTCAAAACACTTGGGAAAAACATTTATTTTGAGATTTGCAAACGATCTTGGGTGTTTCTGCAACACTTGGGAAAGCTTCTTTTTTTTTATAGAGATTTGCAAACATCTTGGGTGTTTTTGAAACACTTGGCGAAAGCTTCTTTCTTATTGAGATTTGCAAAGCCTGTGAACATACATCTTGGGTGTTTTCTTGAGGGTGAGGTGGGCTGGGTGAAAGCTTCTTTCTTATTGAGATTTGCAAAGCCTGTGAACATACATCTTGGGTGTTTTCTTGAGGGTGAGGTGGGCTGGGTGAGTGACGGTGGGGGCTGCTGGCTGCTTATACTGTAAGACTGGAATTTGATTTGCCTGCATACCGCATTTTCGTGGTGGTGTTGTCAATGCATAATGGAAATTTTCGGAGCCTTGAGATCAACAAATTATCTTTGAGACTTCCAAAGCCTGGAGACTCTTTTGATTTTTGATTTTGCCTGCTTGCTTGCTTGCTTGCTTGCTTACTGTGCACATATATTTGTTTTGAGATTTGTAGTACCTACTCCCAATTTGGAGGTTCCCAAGAATTGTTTTTCTCCAAGGTGATAAGAAATGATTGATCTGGGAACTTTCTAATACTAATAATCCCTACTACGGGTTTTTAATTTAATTTTGTTTGTTTGTTTTTTGCCCTCTAGTTGTGATGTAGTTGAACTGGCAATCGCCCATAATACAGTTTAACCAAATTTGGCTATAAACAGGATATCAAAGTAAAAAAAGTCAGAACAAACCAACAGCCAGCAGCACACAATGATGGATGGATGGTTGGTGGACAAGCAATACTTAACACTTTTCCATTGGGTTCCAGTTCACCAGCTAGCTAACTAGAAAGGGTGGTGGTGGTGGTGGTGGTTAGCTCGGTTGTTGTTGTTTCCACAACTCACCTAACTACCAAACAGCCAGAGTGAACCAGCAACCCACCAATGCACCATGAAAGATGGATGAAAAGTGATCAGGAAACAATTTTCTGTTGAGTTCCAGTTCTCCTAGTTAACCATCATGGCCCTGTGGTTAGCTCAGTTGCTTCTCTTTTTTTACTACCTTCCTCCTACCTATGAACAACCCAGGTTAATAAGTAGGTAGTAAAAACAGACCTTACCCATGGGTTACCAAGGTGAAATTGACATTAACTTAGAGGCGGCCGTTTATACACTAAAACACTTGGGGGGCTTGTTATCACAAAATTTATTAATTCCTCATTGGTCTAAAGCGCAAAAGGAGGTGGTCAATTTGGGTTTACTACCATCTACATGCATCTAGTTTTTTTCTTAAAAATAAATAAAAATAAAAATAATCATAAATATTATTATTATTATTATTATTATTATTATTATTATTGGTTTACTATTTTGACCCCCTTTGATGACTCCTTGTGGGTGCATTTGCATTTTTGGGGTGCTATCTCTTGGTAGGATGTTGGTCCTCTTTTTTTTCTTTTTTTCTTTTTTTTGCTTTTTTTGCCCTCTCTTTCTCCTTTCAGGTTCAGGTGGGGTGTTTGTTCTTTTAATTAAGTTTGGTGAAATTTCATCAAAAGCATTGTGAAAGATTAATAAGGAAAAAAATTTTAAATGTGCTTTTCCTTCTTCGATTGTACAAGCAAACCCAAAATTTTGAAGATGATTGTAATCCTGTGCATTTTTTTATAGGTTCAAACTCCAACTTCATCACTAGATTTAAAGGCTATATTTCATCCAAAGCATCATATATTTCATTCATCCCAAGGATTGTGTTATAGGCCATTCTATGCTTATGCTGCTGCTGCTGCATATGGAGATGTTCTTATTCTATTCGTGTCATTTTAGTCCCATCTCCAGTTTCTTTTGGGGCTTTTGGATTTCTTCGGTTACGAAATTCGCTGCACAAATGCACAAAAGGAGAAGCATGGTGAGCAATAGAGTGAGTTAAAAAAAAATAACAATCAGTCAGAAAAATCACTGCAAAAGGTGAGGCAGGGGATCTCAATCCAGTGACAAAATTATTTTCACTACAATTATCAATCTGTTTTAAAAGAGGCGCACTTTCATAGCAGCCTTTCATCATGCACTCTTTGGTTACATGAATCAATCAGTGCAAAAGATGCCAAGCCAGAAGTTCTTGATGTCATAATAACAAACAAAATTATGGTTTTTCAAGAGACATTCACAACAGTTTTTGTGACATATTTGGGCACATGGGCAATTTTTCTTTGGTAGTTTAATGCATCATGATGATGATTCATGGATGCAGGAGCATAGCAACCAACTTTGTTGCTTCAATTTTGCTCGTTTTGCACTTGGTGATTGACGGCAACTAAAGCTTATGAGAGGGGGAAAACAAAGGATTTTAGTCATTTGGATTTGTCCCAAACCTGATGTAAGCAGTCTCTGCAGCATCAGCCATCTGTTCTGCAGTTGTTGCTACACGTTCTCCAATATCAGCAACCCGATCACATGTATTGGCTATCTGCTCCCCAATGACAGCAAACCTCTGACCCAATTCGCCAACCTTGAATGCCAAATAAAACAGTGCGCATGCAAGCATGATTGTCCCCAATCCACCATCACTCCATTGATGAAACATATATATTATTACTCATGCTCTGAAGAAGCATCTTTAATTCATCGAATCTCCGGCTTCCAAGGAGTGGTTAGAAGAAACCTTAAAACCAACTTGGCCTCCCTCAGAGCAGCATCCATCACAACCATCACCACCACCACCACCACTACCACCCAATTGAGCTTTGAAAGTTGTTTTTCCAAGTATGTAAACAACACTATGAAAGCTTGAACACCATTATTTCTCTTTATATCTATCCTGTCATACAAAACAAGGGGAAATTTGGATCACACTCATTTACAGAATTGCAAACAAATTTTGCAGGAATTCTCTTGCAACATCATTTCCTATTTTTGATGAGTAAAATTCTGAATACAGCAAAGAAAGCAAACATGGAACAATATGATTCAGGATTCCAAAAGAGTGGTAGAAAAAAAAGCACCTATTTCTACCCAACACAAAATTAGCAATGCAACAAAGCAAACATGGAACAATATTGTTAATGATTTCAAATGAGTAGAAAAATGAACCCATTTCTACCCTAAAACACACTTCCAATCTCAAAAGAACCACCACCAATTGAATTATGTGTGTGTTTTAAAGTGATTGAATCCCTCCAAACATTTACTTCAGATGTGTGTGAAATCTATATTTCCAAGGATTGCATTTCTGACATCTTTTCATCACCCCGAGTTTCTTCAACTTTTACTGAAATTCTGGAGGAAAAAGCTTACTTCAACTTTGAAGCTGACCACAGAAAATTCCCAACAGTTTATTATTTCTTTTCTGTCTCTGCTATTTCCTCATTTCCATTGATCACTCTTCAAAGGTAATTATATTTGAAAAGAGTTTTTAGACTTTTTCTTTTTCTGGTGTTCAGCATCTAAAATAGTCTCCTCTCTAATACAGGAGGCAAAGAGACTGCAAAACACCAGTTTCTGAATCTGGGGCAAAAATGGACAAAGAAGGTGGAAACACTTGAGTAGAGAGAGAGAAAGGGCCTGGAAGTAAGTAGTAGCGTACACCAGAGGCAGTTATGTGTTCCATTCCTACTAGGTTACAAACTCCTTTCATCACCCACCTATCATCATCTCAATCAATAGTGAATGGATGCCAATTTCTAGCATCCATCATGACAGAATTCTTTGATTGAATTCTGCTACAATGCCCTAAAACACAGCCAAAACACAATTTTTGCATTGTCAGTAAAATCATGCCACAATTCTAGAAGTACATGATGTGCCGTGAGTCTTTCTACAATAGTATGTATGCACAAGAACAGAAACAGTACCCAATTAGAAATCAGAAAATGATCTCTTTCATCATTTCACTTTCAAAAATTTCATGAGTTCTCATGCAGAAAATTTCTGTGTTGTGTTGTTACATGTCAGGTGACAGTTTGTTCACATTTAGTATTGGACTCAGTGATTCAATGTTAACACCTCAGGGACTGCCCTCTCCACACCAAAAAGCTGGACAGCTTTTGTGACCTAATGTCATTTGGGGAGGAGACTCCGCTGTCTCAAAAAACAGGGAAAGTGGATGAAAAAAATTGAATTCTACCATATTGTCATCTTTCTCTATGTGCAAATCAACTATGAGAGGCAGGTGGTCTCAAAGTTGGATCCTGTGGCTCTCGTGAGGATTGATGGTGCTCACCTGAACCTCCCATACCTGCAAACCCAGAACCCTTATGCGATCAGATCTAGGAAGAAACTATAATTAACTTTTGAGTGGAAAGCCTAGACAATGTTTCCTTGGGGGCAGTATGTTCTCTGGCACCTGCACAGTTGATATGTGTGGTTCCAACTATCCTCAAGCAAACTCATACACCCATTATGCAATCAGATGTAGGAAAAAAGCAACTAACTTTTAGGATGGAAACCCTAGACTTTGTTTTCTTAGGAACAGTATTTTCTCAGCACCTGCTGCACACTTGATATCTATGGCTACCGCTAACCTCAAGTATGCCCAGTAAAGCTTCTTTTCCAAATGGCTCAGATGAGTGATTCATGCACAATCAAATTTAAGTGTTGTGCTCCATTCCCTCAGTTTTCAAGATAAGATGACAGCATCTTTCAGTATCATGGAAAATGGAAAGTAGTTTTGTGTCTACATCTAAAGAGTTGACAGCAGGAAATGAAAGATTGAGCCTAACCTTCAGAGTGTGTAGCATCAACAGGGTGTGAGAGAGAGCTTGATGCAAGAGTCAATGTAGAAATTGAATCACCAGCTCCACTGGAACAATCTATCTGAGTGGCTCCATTGCTCTCACTTTTCAGTACAGATGCAGAAGATTCTGAACCTGAACTCTGCATTAGGGTAAAGTTCCATTCACAATTTCAGCTGTTGTCATAGAAGGGATCAGTGGATACAGATAAAGCTCACAAGGAACACCTAAGCCAATGTGTAACAACGGCAGCATATGGTAGTACCTGTGCCCTTGCAATTCCAGCAGTGACTTTGCGCTGGGATGAGGTGGGAGCAAGAGAGGGGGATGGAGAAGGTCCCCCAGGTGTTTGTAACTGTAAGCTTGTTTCAACCCCTTGAGGCTCTGGGGAAGTAGCAGTTGGACGAGATGATGCATGAGAAGCATAAGACTGACTCATGACAACACCTGGATACTGAGGAAAAGGAGCATGGGGGTGGCTCCTGGATTGGCCTGCCATGACTACAGGCACTGCAAAAGTGGGAGGTCTATACATTGGTATGTCGGGGGGGCTTACTGCACCCCCTTCTTGAGGAGGTTGCATCTGGACTAGGTAACTAGGCATGGGTTGAACTGTAGAAGGGTATTGAGCATAAGGCCTCTCAACATGAGAATGGTTCCCAACACCAGGATAATGGGGATATGGCATTAAGGGACCTCCTGTTTCAGAATGTCGAGTCCCATACATTGCATAAGCTTGCATGCCTGGGTGCATGAAAGCAACTGGAGGTGCCATTGAAAGATATGTGGATGGTGCAACCACTGGTTGCTGGGGCAGTTGCTGAGTTTCAGACGTTGGTGGGAGTGGGCCAGACATGGGGCCTGTAAGGGGTTGTGCAACTGGCATCGGGAAAGGGTAAGGCCCAGGACCCATCATGACTGTGGAGGGATCCACAGACATCCATGGTAGCATTCCACGAAGCCGTTGTTCAAGTTGGGCCTGGAGCTGCTCTGTCTCTGTCTTGAGTGCTGCCTTCTCCTCCCGGAGTTCCGTCTTTTCTTGAACTAGCTGCACAAAAAGGTGGTCATTGACAAAGTAATCAGTCAAGCAGTAAATCCCCCTGTAAGGACTTCCTAATATTTATGCACAGATCCAGGATTATGGCTGGTGAACACAAGATTTTCACATAACTAAAAAAATTGGTATCTCCCACAAAACATAGTTCGGAACATATTCAAGACTTTGACAATTTCAATACATACAGGACACAGGTATGAATGAGAGACTGACATCACGTGACTCATCTAACAGGGTGGTGTGCTCGGACTTCAGACGTTTGACCTCTGCCCGAAGCTCCTTCACCACTTGCACACTGTCCCCAAGAATGGTGGCCTTGTCATTCTTGGGCCTATCAGGATCTGCCAGCACAAGCCTTTCCATTACAAATCAATTTCTCTGATCAAACAAGCTGATTTGAAGACAACAACATACTTTTTAGGATCTCACTCTCAAGACTGCAATAATCACTGCATATAGATTGGATGTTTCAAAATGACATTGTGACAGAGCTTACCAAGCACTCCCGCAAGCTCCCCAAACTGTTCATTAAGTCGGTCTCTCCTAAGCTTTTCACGGTCAGCTTTGTGAACCTTTCTTGCAGATGTGGGATCTCCAATTTCATTGGATGCTGCTCCTCGACCACTACCACCATAAAATCTCACTAAGTATTCATGAAAGATTCCCAATAAATTAATCAAGAACTTGCATCAGAGTGAAAGCCTTAAATGTCCTCAACTTTGCACATGGTTGAAAACCTCGTTTCTGAGTTCTGTGGGTCAAAATTGTTCATGGTTATATTTTGAAAGCAGACAGGCTGACACATTCAGGTTGCACTTTCATCCACCTTACAGACCAAGGGGATGGGTACAATCTAAATTTCTGTTCACTTAATGCAGCCAGTTTCTCAATTAAAATTTTTTCCTTGGTTTATCTTATAGAGACTGCCTGGTACCATCTGCAAATTGTTGAAATCAGAATCTTGATCAAAATACTTTGGTTGATCATATGGACAGTAGCAAGGAATGTGATCAACTGAGAAATGCAGATGTATGAAGAGTGCAGTGTACTGGAATTCTCGGGAAACAAAAAGGGATATTGAACAGACCTGGATCCTGGGAAAGCATTCGAAGGTTGAACTGGCTGTTGAGAGTTGCCTGATAAATGAAGCCCAGCATTCAGAGTATGATGAAGCGGTTGGCAGTAGGGTTCCATACCATGACTGCCATGCCCCAATTCCAAGTGTTGGGATTGATTCAAATGTGCAGCGGATGCCCCATGGAGTGAAATCTCTGAAGAGTGATAAAGTGCATGTGATGAGTTTTGTTGCTGCAAGTCATGTTGAGAAAGTAAATTTGTCTGGAGCCAAGAATTTGTACTTGAGGCCATTATCACCTTTGCTTTCCCTCAGAGTCGCTTGCCTCCAATTCCAACTAATCTACCTATTGAATCTTCAAGATTTGAAGGTCCCATGTGTGTTCCTATAACTAAACCAATCTATTTGTTCTACAACCACAGTTTCATGTACAACTTCCAACTATCTCAGTCTTCCTTTGAAGTCCTGATATTCAAGACCAGAATATCTTGAGAGATCTTGTTACAGCCATTATCTCAAATTCTATAGGTGACTTTGAACGAAAACAATATCTATGAGATTGCAGAGAAACACCAGAATAACACTTTGAAGGTAAGTGTTATGTGGGTTCTGGCCAGACTGAAGCAGCTAAAACTATGTGAGTGTCACCCATGAAGTCTCAGACCATCAACTTCATCATGAATGGCAGTGACTAGCTCCCATTAGTCCCTATTGATGAGTTCATCAGCTCCCAATGGGGGCTGTACATAAATACAGTAGAGTCTTCTGGAAGTTCTGGTCAAGCAACTTCACAAAAAATCAGTGTTCTGAGTTTCTGTCACATTTTCTGGAAGTGGGAAGACTAAATCATGAGAAAACATTAATCAAGTAGGAAACGACCTTGAACAGTTCATAGTTGCTATGACCCTCCACATAAAATCACTCTGTGGGACACCAGCAGCTTCCCAAGTCCTCAGCTGAAAAAATGAGCTGCAGCTCATTCTGAAAGTCAAATTAGTTCTGCCTAGAAGAAAATCACTCCTTTCAAAATTCTTCAGATTGGCATTTCAGAAGCATGGTGGCAGGCACAGTTCACCATCCAAAGGCTACTGCAACACCCATGTGTTTAATCCAACACTGCCAGAAGTTTCTCCCTTTCATTGGGCCCCTCTCATGTCGAAGCTTCAATAGACAGGCAGGTTGTTTGCCCTAAAAGGAGAAAAAAACAGCAAAGCAGAACAATAGTTAGGATTGAAGTCCCACCTTGTTGACTAGCCACTTCTTTCCCAGTCTTGTGAGCTACTATTAGATAGTAGTGGACTTCCCTGAAAATGCACTTTCACAACACAAATTTTTAGCTCAAATATCCATTGCAACACCCACAAGGCAAAAATCACTTCTTCAAAGGAAAGAAGACCACCACCAATCTGTTTCCATTTTTCTCAGGTCTGAGTACTGTGATCCTAGTTACCCACAATTCTTCAGAAACACCAGTATGTTTCATCTATTTTATGATTTGCAATGTAGCTCTTCACACAGCATCATGCTGTTGCATCTGGAATGTAGAGAGCCTGCCATAGGTAATCTGATTGTTCCAGAGCCATAGGTGAAGCCATATGATCATCAACCACCTATGGCTTCCATCATCTATGGCTCATGAATTCTCATGTATGATCATCTATAGCATATGATCATAATATACCCAGCTCAAGAGGAGAATTCTAAAGCTCTACAGGAAGAAAAAAAGAGAAACTGAAAAGCTCCAGAAACTTCCAAACCCTAATTCCAAAGTAAGTCCCTTAGACAACACTTCATGAACGAGTCTGGCTTTTCATAACGGAAAGTTTGCAGCACACTACTGCTTGAGAATTCAGAAGCACTGGCAAATATTTTTGAAAACTAGAACCAGGTTGTAGCTAATACTCGTATAGGCGAAATTGGAATCAAATGGAGAGATCCTGCTCTACAAAGGATCCACGTCAATGTCGCGTCGTCCGCTACGGATGGATCCGATGAACAACAACAGCACTTCCCAGGCAGCAGCATTTGGAAGCAATCTGTCGCCAGCTTTGAATCTCACGATCGAAGAACATCGGGCCTAAAGAGCGACCGACGACGCATTTTCGTCATACTCACAAGCTCTCGCTCCACTCTCTTTCACGACTACGGAAGAGTCTTAACCAAGAGAAGCAAAGAAGCAGCAGCAGCAGCAACAACAACAGTTGTCACTCCCCCGATAGAGACACAATAGAAAAGAAAACAGACCCCGAGAGAGAGAGAGAGAGAGAGAGAGAGAACAACATTCCTGACAAATAATAGGACATCGAATCAGAGAAAAAAAAAACCAAAGCCAAAGAGTCATTCAGCCCTACAAGTCCTCTTCTTTTGTGGCGAAAAATCAGGAGTCAAAAAGCGAGATGAAAAGAAACACACAACAATAACGCACGTTCAATCGAAGAAAAAAAACGCACGCACGCACGCACGCACACAAAAACCACAACAACACAGACGACGCACCTCCCGTGTCGAAACAAACGACAGAATCAAAACCAAAACTGCTCAACTACAGAGAAAACAAAATAAAATAGCTACAATAAAGAGATGGAATGACAAAGGCATGAAAGTTGGAAGCTCGTAGGTACCTCGACATCAGGAAAACAAGAGACCGAAAGACCGGCCAACAAGTACTCCTCCTCCTCCTCCTCCTCCTTGCTCCGACGCTTGCTCCTCTTGCCGCTGCTCAATAATAATTCTGCTGCACATCGCACATTTGTAATAAAAAAAATCTTCAACTTCCGCTTCTCCGCTACCTCGCTTGTCTGTCTGTTGTGTGTCTTTGGCTCTCTCTGTCTGTCTGTCTATTTTGTGTGTGCGAGCGAGCGAGCGAGCGAGAGAGGCTATTACTCCTCCGGAGTGTTGCCACAAGAGAGAGATGTGCACACGCAACGAGCATACGCGTGAGAGAGAGAGAGAGAGAGCGGAAAAAACAAAAGAGCGAAAAAGAAGACAAAAAAAATTACAAAAGGAAAACAACCTCATGAAGTGCGCAGCACAATAATCAAATCACTTGTTAATTAATTAATCCACTAATTAAATTAAATTATGCTAATCCCCACTTAATTAGCAATCCACTAATCACAATCTTATTAAAACCCTTTTGCACTAAATCTCCACCTTTAATCACCTCCATTAATCACCTCCATTAATCAATCCACCCACTTATTTATTAAATTAAAAAAAGAATTTGCACTAATTCTCTTTATACTAAACTCTTAAGGTTTTTTTTTCCTTTTTTTTTTTCCTTCAAGCTGTTGTTGTTGGTATTGTGCACCTTTGGGTTGTTTTGTTTGCCCATTTTGTGTGTGTGGAAAGTGGGGAAAATGAGCAAGTCAAGAATGTTTTTTTTTTTTTTTTTAAATTTTCCCTTACAACCAAAAAAAGAGTCATGTTCCGTCTTCTTCGTCATCAAAGGAGGGAGTGCGGAAAGTAGGTATGGTCTTGGTAACCAAAACCTTAGGTAAAAAGTGTTGTGTTTTGGGTCCCTCTCCTACGACTCCAATGATCGACTAACTTTCTTCGAGCGGGCTCCGGTTTTAATTTCTTTGTTTATTTGCTTCTTTCTTTGAGTCATGTACCTATTTCTTGGGTATTGGAGTGTTTTTTTTATTATTATTAAAGCTTTGAGCTTCTTTGGGCATAACCTATTGAGGATGATTAATGGCCTGGAGTGACCTAGTCGTCATGGTTATGTCCGACACCCAACTAGTTAACTTAAATTAGAGTTTATATTCGTCATGGTTATGTCCGACACCAAGCCTAGTTAACTTCAATTAGAGAGTTTAACCTTGGGGGTGGGCTTTATTTCGTGTTTCTCCACCACGAGGGAAAAAAACCAATCTTTTCGGACACTCAATCTCCTAATATTAGTTACGCACTAGTGTCCAAATTCTTGAAACCGGAACACACACACACGCACAACACACAACGTACACGAGAAAGTGAGTAAAATTACTAACAAATGAGACTAACAAGGATGCCTAGTGTTTCTTTTTTTTTGTTTTGGGGGAGAGAGGAGGAGGAGGCCGGGCCGGGCCGGGCCGGGCAGGGCAAGGCAGGGCAGGAAAAAGAAAGTTCCATTTTATTTTTTAAAAACACAATTTATGTCCATATTATTTATTAATCAATTTCCCTTCGAATTCACTGGTCCCCCGGCTGTACGGAAGTGGGCCGACGTCGGATGGGACCGAGGTTTAGTCGGGTTTCTGCGTACGTGGCCTATTGGCCATGTGTTTGGCGTGTGTACACCACAAGGCTGCGCGTGTGGAATGCAAGTCGGCCCGTGGTCCCGCGCTTGTCGGGTTTCGCCAGGTACGGTGGAGCGTAGATACTCCCAAACCGTGTATATGTATTGGAGCTGTTGTATTTAGTACATATACGCATACGAATACGCTCCTCCAGTTCTTTTTCTTCTTCTTCTTCTTCTTCAGGAAATAATTTCACCAAAGAAACCAGTTAACCTAACTCAAGTAGAAGCACCTTACACCATTGGTGCACTCTAAATTGATCCTTTATACTTTGGACCTTTATAAATATTCAATTTTTTTTTGGAATGTATGATTGTAATAAAAAGATAATTTTAAATAATTTTTTCAAAATGAAATATATCACACAATATGAAAAAAAAATTTAAAAAAATTTTGGATGAAAAACAGTCAACAAACATTAACCCCAAAAAAATATAAATCAAAAACAATTTGCCAAATTTCACCATTTTTTTTTCTTTTTTTGGGAGAGTGTCACTACATGTATGTTTATTAGCTTACACTTTTTAATTGTCTTGCACAAAAAATTTGTTAGTTAAGTCCAAATTTTGTTTGGGAGGCTTGCCATTGTTGCTACATTACATAATTTTTTGAAAGAAAAAAAGCATTGAATATGAATAGTGGCTTGGTATTAAGATTATTGTTTGATTATATTAAAAGCGTTATTTAGGACCTCACTTTGACCACATGTGGTGTCAATTTGAGATGTTACACCCACAATTAAAAAAAAAAACCTAGTCACAATTTAAGAAGCTCCTATAAATATTTTTTGTAAATTCATAACTAATTGATATAAAATGTCCAAAAAATGAGCCTTTTACTTGGGTTGAACTTCAAATTGTCTTGTGTTTAAAACAACTATGAATGTTGGTAAAGCTTGAAATCAATCTAGTTTATTCCCAACACTTATTTTGACAATTTTAGGTGTTTTTCTCTTAATATATCTTGGTCATGTGTTAAATGTGAAAAGGCCTAATCCTTGGAAAACACCTTGGCCTTGGCTATTCTAGCTCCTTTTATTAGTATGTTTATAATATTGATTTTTGATGTTTGTTGGTTGTTTGTTTTTTTGGTTGTTTTTTTTTTTTCCCAAGATTTAATTATTATAATTTTTAACCTTTCATTTTTATTTTATTTTTAACATGTGGAAAAGTTTTTTACAAGATGGGTAATAAGGTTCAAGTCTTGTAAAATCTTGAAGAATTTACCATTGTCATTAATTTTATTTTTATAAAAAATAATTGACTAGTTACATAATGACTTGATTTCTTCTTTATTTATTTGCTTAAAAAATCTTATGGAAAATAATGAAATAATTTAATGTGTTTTGTTTCAAAATTTAAACAAAAATGTCTTTTTTTTTAAAAATAATTGACTAGTTACAATGAAAACATGTTTTAAAATATTTTAAATGTTTACAAGTATGAGATGCAAAGTCATTTAGTTTAATTTGAACATATGGGTTATGCGTGAGATGATGTTTATAGTTTAGAGGAAAAAGCGAAATCGTTGTGTAAAGCCATTAATACTTTTTTTTCAAGTCAACAATACACATAGGACACAAAATTATTAAAGGGGTTTGATGTTCATCCCACCTTGTAACTCAAAGGAGGAAGTGGATGAACTTCCAATGAAAGAAGCTCCATAGGCAATGCTTTAGTCTTTTGATTCAAATTGGCTTCATCTTGGGTGTAGTGGATGACTAGACTTGTGTGAAGGAAATGTAAAAAAAGACAATCTTTCGACTCTAGGTGAATAGTTGAATAATTGCATTATGTTAAATGATGAAAATTTTGATGTGTTTGATTAGTAACCAACAAAGTTCATAGTGTCACACCCCACTAAAATAAAACATGTAAACTTTATAAATCTCACATTGTTGCAATTGTTGAAAAACAAGAACAAGGAAAATGTTATTACACAAAATAAAACTTGCATGGACATTTTTTAGACATAGATTGTAGACATCATAAATAAAATTAACAAGAATGATTGAAGGTGTGATTAATGGCCCTAATCATTACATCAACATATATTTTAATGACAACAATAATTGGAATTAAATTAATTGAACCAGGTATAAGGTCCATTAATGGTCATCACTATGATAATTTCATATGTCACCCACTTGATAATTTTACATGGAAATGGCAAGGTAAGGGGGGCAAAAAAATTACGATTTAAAGTGCAACACAAGCTTTTGCAATTATGCAATTGTTGATCCTTTTGGCCAAAATATGTCACAACGCATTTTGTTGTCGGGGAATTTTTTTTGGGCCTATGAGAAGATGATGTTTTTGTTAGTGATATCATGTAATTTGAAAGGCTAATGCATACAAGGATTTGACCAATATGTCTTAAATTTTCTTGAATGACATTTTTCATTTGAATTTTCTATTTCATCTTCTTACTTCCATATTCCTATAGTAGTTGTCAATATCCTCAATGATTGCTTGTAATCCTTAACCCAAAATTGATAGATTACTAGTGATCCTTTCTATTTATATTGCATTGTCACATTTTATTTTTATTATCGTACTTTAATTGAAAAAAAACTATTAGTTTTCCATATATTGTCCTTTTTTTTTTGTCTATTTTTGAAAAGTTAAGTGATTCACCTCTATATGCAACACATTTGGTTATATTTATAATGGGCATTACACCACTGCAAAGAAATTTGCAACATTGAAATAGTAGGAAAGTTAAGAGATGCCATTGCGTTAATTACATACGAAAATTAAATCCTTTGATGATGTAGAAACATAATTTGAAAACACTTGTGAAAATTTTGGAAAAAAATAAATTACAATATCTTAAAAAGGAGTGCAAACATCCTACTAAGAGAAGACAAATTCATTTTCGGTCATTGCATATTAGTGGAAGATGTTACATGTGTAGCCTCGAGTGAGGCTACAACAAATGTATGTGTTTTCGGTATCAATAATGTTATTTTGTTTCATAACTTTTCATAATGTATTTGCAACAATGGTAGTAGAGTCCTCTTAATGATGACCACCACTATGCCACCATTATCATCAAAAGTTGTCCTAGTTTTGTTCATCCTTATATTCCCCAATTGCTTATAGGTCTAAGAAATCTTGGTTCTAAGTATAAAGGTGGTCAACAAAATGTACATCCATGAAAAACCATTTCAATTCCATTTTTCTTTTTTTTATTTTCATCTTATTCCTAAATTTGTGAGATGAAGAAATTCTTCACATGCAAAAATTACAATTCTCATTAAAGGTGAAACGTTTTTTATGTTATGTTAGTTAAGTTAGATTTGAGATTATTGATGCAATTGTGCAAGTAAAGAACATTTCTTTCACAATACTTCAACACAAAACATTTATTGACAAAGATTGAAATTTACAAAACCATGTGATGCCTTCCTTTCATAATCCTTAAAACCATTTTGCAACTTATGTAACAAAAATGGTTCTGTTACAAATCCTTTTGAACATTGTTTCCACTAGATGCAACATAATTATGTCATCATCACAAATTTACAAGCTTCATGGGTTAGTTCCAAATCTATGCAAAATTTGTTATTTCATAGGTTTGTATTATTTAAACTCAAATTGCTGTGCATTATTTAAACACATAAGTCATGTGCATGACTTTCATGTGTAAACAACATGAATGAACATCCAACATCTATGTCTAAACAATATGAATAGGCATATGACATTCGTGTTTAAATAATGTGCACGACATTAATGTTCAAACAATACAAGTAGATGAATGACATTTGTGTTTGTTCCATACAAACCTATGAAAAACAAATTTCGCACAATAATTATTGGCAAATCGTGGCCCATGAAGTTTGTGATGATGTTTCATCTTGGTTTGATGAACTTTTGTTCTATTTGAGTTTTTGGAAAATGAAATTTTTATGCTTCAATTATTTTCAAATTTTTTAGATTAAAAAAACTTCTACAATTTTTCTTCTCTTATTTTCATTTTAAATTACTTCATTCTATGTAAAATAAAACATGTTTTGTATTTCCAAATCAAATAAAACTAGAAGAACTTGAGAAATTTTCATTTAATTCAATAATAATAATAATAATAATATCTTCAAAGTACATGGTCTTTTGTACTTATATACAAGAACATAAATCAAAAGTTATGACAAGTAAATAACTAGTAAAAATATAACCAGTAAGGCTATTAAAAAATGTAAGAACTTTGTATAATTACATATCTAACTATTTAAGTATTATAAATCACAAATCAATCTTAAACAATTCTACATTCTTTTTGTAACTTGATTTCTTTACAATGAAAATCCAAGAAATGTTCAAAAGTTGAAGTTTAGAAAATTGATATAATGATATAACTACCAATTTTTTGTTGGGAATTACAAGCTTGCATTGATTCTATCACAAAGACTTGTTTTTGCTTTGTAGATTTGACCATTGATTTTATTCATCATTGTGCCATGAAGAAATAAAAATCAAAACTTCATCCCAAGTTGAAGAATGAAATCCATATAAATAGGGTTATATTTGCAAGCTTATATGTGTAGGGTGTGTTGGAGGTGTGCCAATGTTTTTTGCAATTTTCAAACTTACATGAATTTGAGTTGAAATCTTTTTTCCCCATTCAATACATCAATGACTTGGATACACCACATCACAAATGAACTAGGAATTGTTCAAGACGAATTATATGACACATGTTCAAGAAGGCCTCAATGAGAATTCAAGCGTTGGCAAAAACATTTCTAGAAGTTTAAGTAATATATGGATGCCCTTTGGTCCCTCTAGACAAAGATATCAATTTTTGTCAAGTGAGAGAAATCAAGATGAACAATTTATTATCCATTTTAGAAAAGAAGAAACTTGATGTTTAAGACACACTAATCCATTCTCCAAAATGAAGCAACCTTCAAATTAGAATGAAAAAACACACCTAACCATTAACTGATGACACAAAATATGCAAAAAATTATCAAAATGGAATCTGAACTCAAAACACAAAAAATTGGAAACATGGAATGGAATGAACAAAACGTGGTGCAATGTCATACCTTAAATTGAAGTTAATTAGATCAAATGTTTCAAATTGCATTATTCATATATATTTGTGTTTGTTTTGAAAAATTATATGATTGGAACTTGACATATGATTATCTAAAGAACATTTTAAACCAATTTAGACATGTTATCTATCAATGTAAGTGAAAAATGGACAATAAGTGATGAAGTTCATTTATTAATTCAATAAATAAAGTTTCATGTCCATGGATGTTGAATTATGTGATGATGGATGAATTCATGTAGTTTACCCAAAAAAATGGCAAATTCAATGCTATTGAAAAACATCATCCATTTTGAATGAAAGTTGGATGAATAGCTTCATCCATGAATAATGAAATAGGTGATAATGGATGAACTTCGTCAATGAAACATTAATTAAAACACATGGCCCATCATATGGAATCTATTATGGACCTTTTATATAATAGATCAAAGGTCATTTATGACACCAACAAACTTTAATTCCTTCATTAAGTAATATGAATTATTGGTTGTTCACACAAATATGATTATGTTTTTTTTATAAAGTATGTTTATTTATATCATTGTCGTTTTCCTTTAACAAAAAATTTCAATTACATTTGAAAAATGGACATAAATAATGCAACCATTCTTTTTTTGGCAACATATTTGAAGTGACAATCAAACAATTGAACAACCACTATTTATGCTTGCATCCTAGATTGACAAAAAAAAAAACAACTAACAATGAAAATTTTGTTATAGCTAACATGCCACCCTACTAAAGAACTTCAACTAATTATTAATGACATTAAGGGGGGATTAGACCCCCATCATAAAAGTTATATTCATTACAACATAATGTCCCCATAATGTCTAGCACCAATAAGTTTATAATGATCTTAAAACCAAAAAAAAACATATATGGGGAAGTGGTCATTAAATCAGTGAGGATCATGAAAGCAAAAGATCAATAATTCCATGAAAATCATGTTATTTATTCACATACAACAACAAAAAGTTCAAAAACCACAACACATATAGAACATGAAATCAAAGCAAAACACAATTTTAAAATCCACATGAAAAAATAGACCAAGACCCAATGGTTCAAGGCCCCAAGGGATGCAAACACTTGGCAATGGGAGCTTACAATTAAAGAACATTTAAACATCAAAGGCATATCAACATTTCTTTGATTACCAAATGCTCACAACTTCATCATAAGGAAAATTTTACATTATAAAAAAAGATTTACCTAAACATGCGAACATACAAATCCAAGTGTTTAGTCAATTGATTATGGATCTTGAACTTGATGTAATTCAAATTACTAAATACTCATTCATCTTTCATTAAACTCAACATTTGAACTATGGCAATTTTTGCTAATTATATATATTATGAGACACATTATGAGATACGACAACAAAATTAGCTATGATCCTTCACATTTTTGTTAAAGGGTTAATAACATTAAAAAGGCTTGAGCCAACTTTGGCATTACTTTCCATCATCATTTTGAACATGGATAATTTGTACACATATAATGTAAATGCACACGACACTTCAATAACCACCAATATTGTGTGGTTTAATTTTTTTTTAAAAACCCTTTGGTCTTGACTTTAACATTGTAAAATTTATTTGGAGATTCTTTAGGTGGGGGTTTGAACCTAATCCTTTCAATTTCTAAACCCTTTGGTTCCAATTTTAACACATTTTAAAACATTAAAAAACCTTTGATCCTAGTTTTTAAATTATACAAGTTCCATATTATATACATTACACACTCCCCAATGCTAAAACTTGTAGGGGTACACAATTTTACAACCAATTAAAATGAGGGTTTATATAAGTCCAATGTTCAACAACTAAATAGAATTAATATTTTACTTCAGAGTTCAATCAACTTGTAAACTTTTCAAAAAAACTAAATCAACATTCTTACTTAAAGATCCAAACCTTGTTTTCAAGAATTGTTTTTTTCAATTCCAATTTAGATTTTGTATCTAGCAAAAGATTAATTCCATGGCTCAATTCTTGTGCCAATTCCCACCAAAAGAGTATCAACTTGCTTAATTTTAAGCTTGCAAATGTGATACCTTCACCATAGTGATGACCACCGTTTCAACAATCCCCATTTTTTTTAAGGTATAAAACAAAGCTAGAACAACATTTATATGGGTGTTAAATGATTCATCACATTTTTCAAGCAACCAATAGTGAGGATACACAAAATTTAAAACCTTGTTCATCCTTTTTTGTGAAAAGCGTGTGTGTAGTTCAACCACTATTTTGAGGTTGCCTCGAAACATTAAAGGTTGACATGACATTCCATAACTTGGAAAAAAATGCCCCTAATCACATAAACATTTCACCCTTATGTTAAAATCTCAAGCTTTTGCCCAAACGTGGTTTGTTTGGCATTCAAATGCCAAATGATCAATGCAATTGTTGAGGTTTATAATATCATCCATTTCATTAAAATTGTTTCACACATACCACCTTTCACAAGATACTAGAAAATTATGTCAAATGAGTTACATCTAAGAGTAGTAAAAGGATCTATAAACATTTCATTTAACTTTGCTTGGGTTTATATGATTGCGTGTACCAAATCAACAACAATGATATCTTGGGCTTGTGCAAATTTAATCAAGTTTTTAACTACGTTTAAAAAGAGGAACAATGAAAACAAGGTTTAACAAAGATTTAACACCAACCAAATGTTGCAAGTTGGAGACAACAATTAAGAGTGTAAGGTTGTCTATTGCCATCTTCAACAATAATGGATGGTACTTTTGCAACATTTGTTTGAATGGGTTCAAACATATAAATTTGACATGTTTTGGCATTGTTCAAAATCTTTAAGCCTTTTGTTTCCATGATTTCTTCTAATTTAGCCAATTCCAAATTCCTCTTCAGAAAGTTAAAAAAATATTTGTGAAATGAAATCATGACTCCCTCAAGGTGATTGACCATGTGTAGAGTAAAGAAGGTTTAAACAACTAGATTGTTTAATGCAACATATAGTGAACTCCAATAATGAATGGAAAAAAATGAGATTAAATTTTAACAATAATATATGTTTGGTAGCCTTGAAATACACTAACCCCACCAACATCAAAATACATAATGTTTTGGGAAATGACATTAAAGTTTGAAATACTTCCATTCCTGTGAATTGCTTCTATAATCAATGTAGTAATGAAGTTGGTTGCATTAAAAGCATCCACTATAGTTCCAAGGACAATAACATGGGGACCTTTGTCCAATTATAAATGGTGAATGCATGAAGTGACTGAAATAACTTCATCACAAGACAAAGTAAAAAAATAGCCTTGCTTATCCAATGCAAGCTTGGTACTTTCATGATGATGGTATGGAAAACTTTAGCCATACCCCACCATACATTAATACACCAAATTTTTTTATAGCAATGTTTAATTTTTAATAAGTCAAGAAGAAACCCCATGTTTTCAAAATCTAACATTAGTTTACCATTGGTTAACAAATACAAAATATGGCAACAAATTGAAGAGTTTTTTTGCGTGTTAAATGCCAAATCTTGAGTAACAATATGTCAGAAAGCATAATTATGGGGGATTTGGACAAACAAAACTTCATGTTTGACATGTGCACACTTGTTGTGATAAAACATCCCAATTTTTACCCCCCAACATAACAAAAGTGGTTTTCCTCCTACCTACATGCTTCAACATTTGGGGATCAATAAACATTTTTTGCCTTTAACTTTGAAATAGATTTTTCATCTCATAAAGGTCATTAAACTATACCCATCGATCATTGTTTTTGCCCATGGCAATCATGTTGCCCAAGTGTCATAGAATTTTGGCTAGGTTCGTATTTTCATTTATTGACAACAATGTTTGGGAGTTTAGGCTCGTGCTCCAAAATCTATAAAATTCATAGAAACTATTTTTGCATTATTTGATGAAGTAACATTATTAGGATTGGAAGAGATTGTGTGTGGAATGCTTCAAGGAGAGAAGACTCAATAGCAAAAACTTCCACAAAAGGAAAAAAAATAGAAAGTTTGTTTAACACCAAACAACTCTTTTGTACCTAAAGTTCAATGGAGGCTTCAATGGGACAATGACACATAAAAAAAAATCAAGACAACAAAACAAACCAACAAACGTTAAATTTCAAAAATAACAAAACCAATAGACTACAACAACAACAAGAAAAAAAAACACAAAACTATTACAAAACTTAGGTCAAATTGTAAAAGATCCTCAATACTTTACTCAAATTCTATAATTGCAATTTGAAGAAGAGAAGTCATGAAACTTGACAATCAAGTTAGAAGACCAAAACATCAAGCCTTAGCAAAAAATGCATTAGGATTCCTTATTGCACCTTGCATAATCTTAACTCTTATGCCAAAAACTTTATAATGTGTTGCGAATCAATTTTTTCATGTGCCAACAACACTTTGCAATACGATTCCTCCATTTGCCACACACTCTACAAAATGATTCTTTCGCAAAAAAAACTTGCTCGACTCTTGAAGATCGAATCTTTACAAACAATTTCTCCATGAAAAAAAATAAAAATCAATTGCCTTTCAAACAAACACAAAATACATGAAGACAAGTGCTTTTTGGGATTTTCAAATAGCCATAATTTAACCAAGTTTCAAGAAAAAATCGCCAGATTTCTATACATGGTTCAAGTAGAGTAGCCAAAAAATATAAAAAGCATGTTTAAAAAAAATTTACTTTCATATTTAGCTTGTAGCCAAATTTGGCTAAATCTTCCTGTGGATCATAGCCACAAAAAACACTAGTTGCTGGTGAGTGAGGAAGAGAGCCTTTATAAATGAGCTAACAATTTCTTCTTACGACTTACTAGTAACATTAGAAAGAGTTTAATTTAATTACTAGTAAGTCTTTTTCTGAGAAGAAGGACTTACTAGTAAGTAGTAAGTCCCATCCATGGTCTTCGCAGAAAGAAACGTGTGCTTTCCTGTTAGGGTTAGGGTTTGGAGCTCTTTGCGTTTTGTAGTTTTTGCACGGTGCTTTTGTGTGTGTGTGTATGTGTTTGGGGAGTGATTTCGCGCTGGAGCAGCTTTGAGCTTTGTGTGTTGCCTGGGTGTGGGAGAAGGGGGGGCGGGGGAAAGTGATCTGCGAGGAGGAAGGATGAACAAAACCAAGAGAGCAACAACTGGTGTGGAGAATGGGGAGAAAGGTGGAGATGGGGGTTTGATTGGAGTTGACGATTCGGCCTTAGCATCCGCCATTAGCAATGGGGAAGACTTAGGGCCTTTCATTCGAGCGGCATTCGAGATCGGGAGACCGGAGTCTTTGATTCATCAGCTCAAGGGGTTTGTGAAGAAGAAGGAAGTTGAGATTGAGGATCTGTGTAAGTTGCATTACTCGGAGTTTATTAGGGCTGTTGATGAGCTTCGTCATGTGCTTCTGGATGCTGATGAACTCAAGTCCGGGCTGGCCAAAGAGAATAAGCAGTTGCAGCAAGTCGGAGATGGACTGTTGACAATGCTGGATTCGCTTATTGAGTCTCATGGTACCAAGAAAAATCTGATGGGAGCTATCGACTCTCTCAAGATATGCACTGCTGTGGTTGATTTGTGCATGAGAGTGAATGATCATGTGTTGGAAAATGGCTACTATCCAGCTTTGAAAGCACTCGACATCATGGAGAGAGACTACATGCCTGTGCTCCCAGCTCGAGCTCTGCGACAGCTTCTGGAGAGACAAATCCCGGTCTGCAGAGCACATATTGAGAGGAAAGTTAACAAAGAGTTCAATGACTGGCTTGTACACATCCGCAGTGTTTCTCGGGAGATAGGACAGCTTTCTATTGGACAAGCTTCCTCAGCACGCCAAAGAGAGGAGGAACTTCGAGGTCGGCAAAGGCAGGCTGAAGAACAGAGCCGATCTGGATCCAAAGAATGTGTGTACATGTTGGAGATGGAGGATCTCGATGAAGACGACTCACAGCTGAAGTTTGACCTGACTCCTGTGTACAGAGCTTATCACATCAACACATGTCTTGGGATGCAAGACCAGTTCAGGGAGTATTATTACAAGAACAGGCAACTCCAGCTCAACTCTGATCTGCAGATCTCAACTGCACAGTCCTTTCTGGAGTCTCACCAGACCTATTTTGCTCAATTGGCAGGTTTTTTCATTGTTGAAGATCGCGTATTACGATCTGCAGGTGGCCTGATGAGCAGTGCACGCACTGAACAACTGTGGGAATCAGCAATTAGTAGAATGACAGTGGTGATGGAGGATCAATTCTCCAGGATGCAGACAGCAAATCACCTTCTGTTGGTCAAGGATTATGTGAGCTTGCTGGGCGCCACTCTTCGCAGATATGGTTACCAGGTAGCAATGCCAAGACTACATAAATCATTGCATTTGTCTGGCTTTTTTGTCTGATGCATGTGTGTTAAATGAGGACATGGCAGAAAGTGTAGATGTTAGTAAATGTTTGACTGTTTCACGGATTCATGTGGCATCAGGTTGGTCCTTTGTTGGATGTGCTTGACACGATGCGAGACAAGTACCATGAACTCCTGCTGACTGATTGTCGTCACCGGATTAATGATGTTCTAGCAAATGACAAGTATGAACAAATGGTGATGCGAAAGGAGTATGAGTATAACATGAATGTGCTGGCCTTCCATCTTCAAAACATTGACATGATGCCTGCATTTCCGTATATTGCGCCCTTCTCAGCAACAGTTCCAGACTGCTGTCGGATTGTAAGATCATTCATTGAAGACTCAGTGAGTTTTCTTGCATATGGCGGGCACATGGACTATTATGATCTTGTGAAAAGATATCTTGACAAATTGCTCACCAATGTGTTGAATGAGGCGCTGCTTAGGCTTGTCAGGAGCCCAACCCTTGGTGTATCACATGCCATGCAAATTGCTGCCAACATGACAGTGCTTGAGAGGGCATGTGACTATTTTGCACAACATGCAGCTAAGCTTTGTGGGATCCCAATGCGACTTGTGGAAGGTCCATATGGTGCATTGTCAGCTCGTGTCACTTTGAGGACCTCTCAAGCAGTTGCACATGACACCATGCTCAAGCTTGTCAAATCAAAGGTAAATGAGTTCATGCTGCTCACACTGAACATCAACTGGACCCCTGAGGATCCCCTGCAGAGTGGAAATGACTATTTGAATGATGTCATAATTTATCTGGAGACACTTGCAGAGACGGCACAAGAGATCTTACCGTTGGATGCATTTGACAAAGTTATCAGTGGTGTGCTGGAGCACATCTCTAACTGCATAGTCTCAACATTGCTGAGTGAGGATGTAAAACGATTCAATGTCTATGCTGTGATGGGGATTGATGCGGATTTGAGGTTGCTTGAGCAGTTTGCTGACGACAAGTACCAAAGCAGTGGACTGGAGAAACAGCCAGGATCCACCAATTTAAAAGGCTGTCTAGCAGAGGCACGCCAGATTGTGAACCTACTTACAGCAACCCAGCCTGAGCTTTTCCTTAACCCAGTTATCCGGGAGAAGAGTTACTCTGCACTTGATTCAAAGAAAGTCATTCAAATTTGTGAAAAATACAGGGATTTGCCAGAGAAGATGTTTGGTCGTGGGACAAGGGTGGCTCCCAAGAAGAAGGCTCTTGATTCCCTGATTAAACGATTGCGAGAGCAGTGATGAGACTTATTTCTCACACTCAGTATTAAACTTGAAAGTTCTCCCTCATTCTTCTGTCTGTTTCCTTTCGTTTGTCAAATTTTCTTGGGGTTTTTCTTTTCTGGCCATTTTCCCTTTCTGTCCATGTCTTTTTTCTTGAGGTCTTTTAGTTTTCTTTTTCTTGGGCTAGCCAGCATCATGGCTTAGTTTTCCTGTTACTGTTGATCTTGTGACAGAAGCTCAGTACGGTGGTTAATGTTCCACATTAACCTGCACCCTTTGCCAGGAATTGATGAGTCAGTGGGGATAGTATGGTAAGTGGTCAATTCCATACATGTTGCTGTTGACTGTCCCTGAACATGCATATGACTGACAATGTTGTTCAGACCGCTGCTTAATTCTGTCTTTTGGTCTACTTTTCTCCTCTTTATGGTGGGGTTTCCTCTTTTTTCATGGTTGCTGATGGTTGGTGGTTTTTTGGTCAGATCTGAAGTATCCATTTCCTCACTGTAGGGTCATCTCTCAATTCTTTTCAGGTTGACAAAATCATGAATACAGAGAAATCCTTGGTCTGTATGAAGATATTGTTTTTCACACTTGGGTACATGAAGGCTTTTGGAAGAGAGGGTCTTGGCAAAATTTGGGTATGAGGTGTAGTAACCAAAGTGCACTCATTTGGATGGATAGGAGTGTGAGTAGTTGTAGTCACTGACATGAGTTAGATGGACAAGAACATAAGAAGTTGCAATCTGAATTGATAGATATGCACTGGGGATTTGTAAATCAGCATCTGAAGTATTATCCTCAAGCATTGTCAGTTATTTTCATGCTGGTAAGAGGAGATTATGGAACTGCTATTCATCTAGCAGCTCTAAGGTGTTTTAGTCACCCTCTCCACATATGACTTTATGGTGGGCCTTTCAGGGTCTACATGGAGCCATTTTGAATCCTTTACCTCTTGTTGCGAAATAATGAGGGGGAGTATATGGGGTCACATGTCCATTGGTTGAACCCCTCGATTGTAATTAGGTCAAATCTGTTAGTTGTAGGTGTATCAACAGTGTCCAGTATGAGATTCATGGAATGCATTGTGGAAGATTATCCAGATGTTCAGATGTGGAGGTTTTGAAGATGTTTGGTTTCCAAAGATATGCATTTTTAGGGTATGTGGCCTGGAGGTGAATCCTAAGAGATTTTGGATGCATGGCTTATACATCAGAGTACATCTAGTAGCCCCCTATGATAAACATGGGTACCCTGTAATAAAGTTCCAAGTTCCATTTCCCTCTTGTGTGTAAACAGAAAAAGAGAAGGTGGAAAGTTTGAGTCACTCTTCTGAGTGCTGACACTGCCGCGTCTTACAATGAGTTGTGAATAGAGGTTTGGTTCTGCCAAGATGAATGAAGATTGAGTTTCTTTCAAGATTGCAACTTGATATACCAGTTAAGAAGCCATCTCTGCTCATTGCAACCTCATCCTATGCAACAACCTTACATGCTCTTCTTGCATGTGATTTATTTCTTTGTCATCATTATCCTGATATTGCAACCTTTTGTGCCCTCTGCTCTAGTTTCACCCCTTTCTCCCTCCTTTCTACCTTCTACTATCAGAACTGATGTAAAGAGGGATTTGGGTGGTGCAGCAGCACAGCAGTGGCCGGCCAGGAATGAGTTACAACAGGTAATCCCCACCCCGCATTGGTGCCTCCTGGGGATTGACTCTGCATGATAATGTCTGCCTTCTGTGTCCCATCGCAGGAGAACTTGTGCATCTTGAAGCTGCCCTCAACATTGGTTATGTCTGATAAGTGGCAAGAGAGCCAGGTTTGAAACATAGTCTCAGCACATATAGGCCTTGGCTATATTTTGTAGCCCAGGTTCTGTTGCTGGTTCCCTAGTACATAATTTGCCTCTAGTTTCATCTAGATCACTGTATTTTTATATTTTTTTCCCAATTGTTTCATTCTATGAGTTTTTCTTGATATCAGGTCACAAGGATCTTGTAAATATTGACTATTCTGTTGAATTTCCTTTTGTTACCAGACAAGTAGCCTTGCTTCTCTGCTGAAACCTCCTTTGGCTAAGACCTTGAGGAATTTATTAGGCCCATCAAAATTTGCTGTAACTCTGCAATGTCATTTTGACACCTTATAACCAAGTACCAACCCTAAACTCTGAAAACCTCAAAATCTTAGGTCTTGATTGGAGAGTAGATCAGCTACTGCTGTTTATTTTATAGTTGCTCTCCTCCAAAATAGTTGTTGGCAATAGTTATTTGAGGTTTTAATGGCAGAACACCAATCTATACTTTCTAAAGAATAGACTACTTATATGCAGCTGCTTTTGCCTCCCATGTTCACCCATGAATGTATCACGAGTGTCTCTTTTGTCTCATGAAGAGCATGTAATTGCCAGTAGATGCCAGTTGTGCTGTAAGTTACACCTCAGCAACTTCAATTTGCAAACATGAATTTGGTTCACACATAACATTCAAAACTTTTTGTTTTATTTTGTTGGGTTTGTGTGAGATGCCATTGAGGATGATGCTACTCTTTTCAATATGAGGATTAACTTTCTGCATACGCACCTTTGCCAGTTGGTTTCTTTAACATCAACAGGTGTTGCAAAAAACTCTCTTGTACTTTCAGAAACCAGGACTACAAGAGAGTAGTATACTACTGATATTTGGACACACAGGACAGGGTACTCTAATATCTGTCCCCCATATCCATCCCCCATATGCTTCTTTTCAGTAATACCTCGTGTAGCACTGTATGGAAAAACTTGGAGCACTTACAAACATGAATTTAGTAGAAGATGGCCATTGGGAGGACTCAACTGAGCAGTGGGTGGGCCATGAGCTAGCACGTCTGACCAGTGACAGCAGGCCACCTTAAAGACTGATTGTTCATTAAGGAAATCTAATACAAAGGAAAAGATGATGAAGAACAAGGGCTGGTCAAAGTGAGCATCCCCTGTGAAATGTCTGAAACAAGTGGGTTTTGTTAAGCTGTATAGTCAATCAAGCTTGCTTCCACTAACTGGGATAATAAGAGCTAATCTGGATTTTCCATTAACATGCAGATGTGCTCTAATAAGGGGGAAGGTTGGCTTTTCCAAGACATGTCTCACGAATTGCCCGTACCCTTTGAAAGGTTTCCTGTGCCTGAAAATCAGCTCAACAACCACCCCCACCAACCCGGCAAACTTAGTGATTCTCTTTATGGTTTTTCACTAACTGAAACAGGGTTGCAGATTGATTGGCATGTCATGCCTGTCATGGGCTATTCTAGAGGTTCAATAAGTGTGCAATTGTTGCTGTTTTTTAAGGATGTCAAGAGAGTAAACAATGGGCATCTGACCTGCTTGCGGTATCGTTTGGCTAGTACTTGTGATGTGCTGCGGGCCTCTGCACGCTCAGAATACATCTCACCAAGACAGAAGTAGAAGTTGGCCAGCTCCAATGAGAGGCCGGGCATGACTTTCTCCAGGCAATCCAATATCATGTGGCAAAATCGTGACCCCTCTGCAGCATCTCCCATAGCTCGGCAGCAGTTCATCAATGGTGTCAATGCATCAAAGAGTAGAACATGCAGTGGATGCTGCAATGTGACTCACACCCATCAGTTGAGTTAGTTACCCTACTGAAATGTTTGGATTCCAAAACATGAACCTACAAGTTGGAAACAGTTGCCATGTGCATACTTTGAAGCAAATCTATGTGCACAACCAGTAGGTTATTTTTCTTTCAATTCCAGTCATTCAAGAGGCAGTAAACATCTGGCAAATGCATCCCCTTCAACAAGCAGAATTAGGCATAATCTGGAATGAGCTGTAAATAGGTGAACACAAAACCACTGTAACCATTGTGAGATTCAAGGATACTACCAACCAGCTTCCCAGAAAAGTCTGCAAGAAAACGTTCAAGAAGAGCACGTGCATCCTTGAATCTCCTTTCTCTGTACACCCCCATGGCAGCAGCAAAGCTGTTTTCAGCTGCAGGGACAAGCTCCCAGGGCTTATTGTCAAGTGTGAGGGTCTTGCCAGGAAATAAAGGTCCTGGTGCATGTGGATCCAGCACATGGGAGCATAAATCACACTCCCATGATGACAAGGAATTGTCTTCACTTTTCACATTCTTTGCATGCAGTGAAGATGACTTGAGTAACACACCACTGCATCCTCTCACTGTGCACAAGCAACCCTGAAAGACGAAAGAACACAAAAGCTCAAATGCCACAGAACAATAGCACAGTGTCTTTTAAAAGACACCCTCAAAAAGCCAGTAGTTAGTGTTGCCACACTCCTACACAAAATTGAGGAATTTGCATACTTGAACCTTGTTTGAAGCAGCTTGCAGAAACCTGGACTTGGCAAGATGGTATTGCACCATCAGCCAATAGAATAACATGATGATGCTGTTGCTGTTGCTTAAGCTGCCATGAACCTAATCAGAGAGTCCATCTGATTCTGCCGGAGAAGATGACAATGTTCAACTTTGTATTCCTCTTCAGAAATAGTAAATTGAGACAGGCTACCCACCTCAAGAAAACGATCTATTGAAGATATGAGAGGCTCTGAGCATCGTGGGCAACTGCAGTCAAAATGTTTTGTATCTGCCAAGTTTTGCTTGCGAACGCCTCTGGGTTCATACAAATTTATATATGAAACACACAACTGCAAAGAAAAAAATTCATAGGTTTTTTTATCAGTGCCACAGTAATAAATTACACAATACTCTAGTTACAGGATACATTTGTTCATTATGGCACATCAATATACTCTCAGGAGAAGAAGAGCCCACCTCAGAGTCTTTTGCAATGTCCTGGGTTGCTCTTACATACATCACACTGCCTTCTGATGCAAAGCAGCAGTTGGGCCTGCGATACAGAATTTGTAATCAACCACCCCAGAGAGAGCAAACATAACTTTCTTGTCTTGCATTCTTACACATACAATGTGCTCAGACTGATCAAGCAAAATAAGCCCAAGAACACAATTTTACAGCATAATGGCAGCAACAAGAGCTCCTAGTTAGGCCTACCTTAAGGGCTGCCTTCTAGCTCAACAAACGAAATGTACAATCTCCAAATTCAAATGAATGCTACTATCTTATGCACATCTGCCCCTAAACTGTGTATCAAGACTCTCCTATCTTGGATTTCACAGACCAGCAGGAATGGTTGAGCATTGACACAAAAGGGAAAACTCCAAGTGCCACATCTGTATTGTGGAGCCCTTGAGCACCCATGCCATGGGCATTTGTATTCACCAACATTGCAAGCATCTGGAGCTCTTCTGCAGAAAGCCCAAATAACAATACTTATTTCAAATGAAGATCCATGAAGTTGCAGAGAAATCTCCACAACAACAATTAAAGGTAACACGACAATGAGTGCAGTCATAACCTCATGAGAGTCGCTCACAAAGGGACAGACCATCACCTTCATCACAAACAGCAGTGACAAGCTGCCATGACTACCCACTGAGTTCATCAGCTCCCAACAGTGGGTGTAGATAAGCGTATAATAATCTTCCCAAAAACTTGGGCAAACCATTATACACAATCTGCATCCTGAGTTTCTGTTGCCTTTCTGGAAGCGATGGGAAGACTCAGACGTGATGTTGGCTAGCACTTATTTCAAATGAACAAAAGACTGTTTAAGCTCAATTGCCATAGCTTGTCATCATGAACCATGCAATGAGGAAGGTGGCCATATTCCAAAGTGATGAAGAAGATAGAGAGACATGAAGTCTGGCTGAATGATATGTTAAAAAACAATTTCTCACCTACAGAAGAGTGCAAACTTGTCTCCTTGTGCTGGTTGGCACCTCCTGCATTGTCTAAAGAAGACTCATAGGTTGAGAGAAGCAGGCTGCAGCCTTTTTTAACTGATGCCTTCCAGGCTGCACTCACCTTATCTTGGTGAGTCTGTAGACCCAATGCATCCTGCCACAGAAGTTAAAAGGATCATGCATTGTTTCTTGCATTGGCCATGTCATACCTGCTTCTACCCAACAATCTTTTTGTCAACCAAACCTTCAGGTATTAAACGGAAGTGGATTGGAATTTGACAGCTGTGTGAAGGATCCATAGCTTTTCTATGCTGGACACTGGCTCCTACTATCCTGTTGTTCCAATGCCTGACTTGCTTACATCTATCTAGATCAGAGAGGTCCTACATGCCAAGCATGTAGGAGCTGGAAATAGGAGGTCTACAAGAGGATGCCCAAATATCCCGTGCAAGCAAGGATGGAGGATTTCTTTCTAACCCACAGCCAGATATGGCCATTCAGGGACAAATTAGCTGATTGTAAGCACAGGCCCACCAGATTGGATCAGTGGCGGTACAAAAAGTTACCTGAAATGTAGGGTAGAGAACTCCTTCTTTCACAGTTCCGACACTTTTATCCTCTTCATCCTCAGATGCCTGTGAGAGATGCACACCAACGAGCAATGTTAGCAGACAAAGGACCATGCATAAGGTCCACATCCCAAATGCTCAGGATCACCGATTAGAGCCCTAGTTGATCAGTTCAACTATGAACCTCATTTTCTACCTTCAAATTCTTACAGTGCAACCTCAAGTCTCAACCTGGATGTCATTGCCTAAAGACATTTTCGGTATGGGAACTGCATTGCTACCTGTATTGGGTGAATAGATCTCTGTTGTTATACCTTCTTGCTGTGTTCTGATCGAGAAGGTTGCCTCAGGGCCAGGGCAAGAACAAAGCGTAGGAGATCCTCATCACAGTCCGACTTCTTTGCAATTTCATTCAGCTGCTGTGAGACAGCACACCAGCTGCTATGGTTGTCCAAAGCTTTTGCTTGACATTCCTGTAGAAAGCAAGTGAGTGACAGTAGAACAACAATTCAATTCCCAACCAAGTCCTGATCCAAAAGACTTTCGTAGGCATAAAATGGACTGAGTTTTATACCTTGAGTACCACCTAATGAACATACTCGCAGGGCAGCAGTAACTGAAAAAAAACCCATTTTCACTGCAGAGACTGTGATAGTAACCAAGGCTGTAGTACAGATCTATATTATATGTCCAATCAAGAGAAATATTGACTGAGGTAATTCACCTGGCAGTAGACAACATGCTTGCAAACCGGACATTCAAATGAGACAGAATTGTGGCCTAGGTCTTTGCAACAGGCATGACACACAGCAGTATGATCCTGAGACCGAGGCACAAATGCAACTGCTTGTTCTGCAATCACCACTTCTCCTGCCTTGATAGCCCTGCAAGCAAGCCCCCCCCCCAAAAAAAAACCCCTGATAGAAAAAAACCTAATTGCAGATCCTCCACTGCATTCTTCAGATCATCATGATGAGCAAAACTTGGAGTAAGTACTAGCCGCACATTTGGCCTTGCAGAAAACCAGGAGAATTACGTTACCTAGTGGCGATGGCACATCGACCCCGTCGAGGTCGGATGACGGTAGTCCATGGGAAGTTCTTCTCCACCAGCTTCTGCGATGGCAACAGCAGATGAACTCTAGCTGCTGAATCGCCGTCAGACAACAGCCCCAGCTTGGTCGCCGCCGCCTTCTTCTTTTTCTTTTGCTTCTTCTTCTTCGTCGTTGTCGTCCCCACTACCTCATCTGCACCACCACCGCCCGCGCACTGATGCTGGTGCTGGTGCTGGTGAGTATCCATCTCAAAAGGCTGATCCTGTGCAACAACAACCCGGTCTTCTAGAGACAAAGCTGCCATACAGGTATCATCACCTTCAAGCTGTTCCATGGATTCTGGATTCTTACAAAACTGAACTAGATTTTGCAATTGCACAAAAATCTCTCAAACCGGCCAGTACTAGATTTTCTACTGCGTGATTGCAGTGCGAATCCCTTCTGCGCCACCACCATACGAGTAGGGTTTTCGCGATGTGATCTAGCTAGAAGAAAATCCAGTTACACACAAAATCTTCTCTCAAACGGAGAATCAGATGAATGGCACGCGATGCAAATCGCTACTGCCTCGGTAGTTTTATTACTAGAATTTCTTCCGATGTACTCCAAGGATTTTCAGTTGCAATTTTCTGATCTCTCAAACCTAGATGCAGGCATCAGATTCATGGGTCTTGCAACAAGCACTCCCAACGCCTCCTGCAGCAACGTCGACTGCAGCTCCGATGAACTTGAGATACAAGATTTTTCTGATGCGATCTAAAAATTATTAACCAATATTTTGCCTTCAAGTACAGGCACTAGATTAAAGGACTAGTGAGACGATGGCCACGACGCTCTGAAATGCAAAACTTTGCTACAATTTCTCGAGGGATTCTTGCGAGGATCGCAAAACCCTTCCTCGCGATCTGCGATTTTCTTCGTTGCGAGATTTCCATATGAAGAAGACGATGGGCAGGGGGGGCGAAAGTTGTTTCTTCGGGCAGACATTTTCGGTCAAAAGTTTGAAGTTTTTTGGTGTAGCCCAGGTGACGATCATCCATAATGCCGATTTAACCAAATTTGGCTATTAGAAAAATATGAAAAAAAATCCTTTTATATTTTTGGCTACCAACTTTCTCGATTTTTTTCTATTTCTAGTGATTTATTTTTTCCGTTTTCAAAAAACTATTTCTCCAACTCCAACAACAATAAAACCCATCCCAGAAATTACACTCAATTTTATGAACTACAAATTTCATCATCGTGTTTTTAAAATAAATCAATCCCCACAATAAACAACAGAAATCAATCTAAGGAAAAAATATATAATCTATAAATTATAATTCAAGAAGTTGGAAAAAAAAAAATGCAAGGTTTTTAAAATTATTTTTAAAAAAAAAATCTTTGGTTTTAATCCTTTGTGTTAAACTATAAATGAATATGAGTGAATGAATTTCTTAATGTTTACAAAAATAGTTTTTTAAAAAATTGTGAAAAAAATAATTAAAGTTGTGCACTGAAAAACCTCAATTGTATTTTACAAACATGAAGTGTTATTTTATTTATGGAATTTTATTTTGGAATGTGAACTGTTTCTCGAATTGTTACAATCAAAGTTCAAATTTATGCAATTGAATAAATAACAGTTATTAAATTTTTATTAAATTGTTAATCCTTAAATTGTAAAAACCTCTTTTTGTTTTTGCCCTTTTTTTTCGCGGGCACACCACAATATTTTTGGGGGTTTTTCTTTTGTTGGGGGGGGGATTTAGGGTTAGGGTTAAGTCTCAAGGAACAGACGACGTGAAGTTGCAGAAGGGAAGGAGATCGACAGACGGCGATGGCGGACATAGATATCTATTATGCAAAAATCCTCTCAGAATTCTCAACTGGTATTTTCTGCAGGAACCTGGTCAAGCGATCATACGAAAATGGCTTGCAGGAACAAAAGCTGTTGTTGCGCACAAATGGGTGTTTGGTATGGTAATCTGATTCATGGCAGCTATGCGCATTGACAACATAACCACCTGCATACAGAGAGAATCATTAGTTGAATGAGCTTCTAGTTCAAGAAATCAGAATATGTGTTTTGACAGAAAAAAAAAAAAAGCACCGGAATTTTGTAGCAACAAAGAAAGAACTTGTGTCTGCACAAGGTGAGATGTGTGCACATATTTTAAATCTTTTACCATTGGGATGAAGGCACTGGCCAGTGTAGAGGGAAGATTCTTAAGAGGCAAGAAAGACATAAGATGGTGCAATCACCCTAGTTATAGTCGTTTCTTCACCAAATGAGGTTGTCTGCTCAGGCTTAAAGGATCCCGGAATCACACTGGTGTCCACACTGGTCCAGGTGCAACAGCTGCAAAATTCTATAGTAAAAAAAGACAAGACCTCAAAAGACGGGATGCACACAGAATTGATAGATAGTTTGTCAGGATGATAATGTTGGATTCTTGTTCACAAGAATGATGTCAAGTTGTTAGCAAGCTCTGATGAAACATTCAAATTCTTCTTCAGGTGTTATGAGAGAAGAGAGTAAGAACTAACCATTGACACGGATACCACGACTGATAAGCTGCAGAACCAAGCCTAGAGTGAAGGCAAGAATAGTACCCTTGGTTGAAGTGTAATCCAATAGCTTTGCATTACCCTTGAATGCATTCACAGATGTTGTGTTTATGATGACACACCCTTCTTTCATGTGTGGCAGTGCATGTCTGAGAAAGAACGAAAGTAACAACAACAACAAATGACTTCTACTAGTGATGAGCAAATGCCTGTGAGTTTCTCTACATCTGGCTTTCTAGGTGTAGCTTCTAAAGCTCTCAAACAAACCTTTTGCAATTTTTGGTGATCATTTTTGTGTCGACAATTTGCACTTCAGATATCTCTGGTTTGAGTTGTGCATGCATGCAAGATCAGAAATCTCTGGTTTTCATTATATGAAAGATTGAGTACTGACCATGCAAGGTAGAATTGTGAGAAGATGTTAGTTCTGAAAGTGCGTTCCAATTGTTCTGGGGTGGTCAAATCCTCAATTCTCCACAGTGTGTTGCTCTGCTGCATTGTTGACGAGAATGTCGATTTGTCCATACTTTTCCACAACGGCATCAATTACCTGCACACAAAAATGGATGAACAAGAAGATCTAAACCCTAAACCCTAAACAAAAAGATCATTATAGGTACCTGGATCATACATACCTGCAAGAAGACTAGAATCAAAGAAATTCAGATAAGTCTAGAATCTGGTACCAGAGAGCTCAGGAAGAATTGGAAAGTCTAGTGGTTTCAGGTTCCAAAGAAATGTTTTTGAAATGAGTTTGTGAGAATTTGGAAGAGGAGGAGAAGATTGTTCAGAGCTATTAATTTTTTTTGTTGTCACCTTTCTGCAGTTGTGGTCAAATCCAAAATCTGTAGCAATCTTGAGGGGATCATAAGCAGCAGGAGTCTTGTACTCTTTGAGAAGTTGGATTGTGTCTTCTCCTCTAGGGACGTGTGCGAATGCCACAGTTGCACCTTCAGCTGAGAAATGGACTCCCACAGCACACGCTATTCCTGAGTCACCTCCAGTCACAAGCACAATCTTACCCTGCAAAGATCAAGGTCTACCCATGCACCACATTCAGTTGGGTTACGTCTCCAGCTTCCAAAGCAAAACAAAAAATCCAACATTCAATTCACATCCCAACTAACTGATTCAATGTGTGTAAACCTCCATTGATACAAAATTCCACAATATAAAAAATGTTCATCTTTTTTGTCTTTTGATTGTAAGCTAGAACACAAATCAAAGGAAGAGCAGAGTTGGCAATGGGCTGATGATAAAGAGAAAGATAAAAACTATAATCTGAAAGCTGCACCTTAAGCTAGTTTGTAGGTAGAGCGTATAAAGCTGGGAGTGGGTGTCACTTCATGCTCCCTTCCAGGATGGTTCTCTCGCATCTGCGGAGTTCTTTGCTGCTGCCCATCCTTCTCCTCCATCACAAACAAAACCGAAAGAAGACCAAAAGCTCAAATCTCCTAATTAAAAACAGAGTAGTTGGCAGGTCATTCAATACTCCTGTATGAAGTTTGTTTTGACAACAAAAGGCAGCAGTTGCAGCTAAAACAGAGAAACAACAACAAACCAAAACAGCTAGCTCACACAAAACATACAAAAGCTTCTACTAGCAAAAGAGTGGTGATCAACTAACTCCACAAGTCTTGATGGAGTTAGTTAGTTATTTGAACCCATTGAGGTTGCAGCAAATTGGCTTTGAATATTGGCTGTGAATTTTTTGCTTATAATATTGGGCTTGCAGATTGAGACTGACTCCAGAGTAGCCTTTTTTGGCTGGCTATATATATAGCCATAAATCTAGCTAAATTTCAAGTCCTTATCGAGATTTTTAATAGCCAAAATTTGATCAAAAATGAAGAAAAATCACCAGATTTCTATACATCAGTTCATGTATGTAGCCACAAATATAGAAGGATGTTTTAAATTTTTTACTTTCATATGTTATCTTGTAGCCAAATTTGGCTAAATCTTCCTGTGGATCATTGCCATTTTGGCTATAATCACAAAATTGGCAAAAAGAAACACTGCTCCAGAAAGGCCACCTTTGACAAAAAAGAGAGACAATTGGGTGTTGATGGTGGGTGCCAGATGGTTGAATGGCAGCAATGACAAGGGACCCGACCCATGCATGGCATGGCATGGCATGCAGGGGGTTTGGAAAATAATAGTGTAGGGTGGGTATTTAAATCAATGGCGGGTATTGGGATCGGGTATATATTTTTTTTGGTACTCAGCCCGGCCTCTTGACTTGAGTTTAATTATAACCAATTTATGCATAACTAGAATATCATATTAGTAAAACAAAAATGCAAACTCATTCCCTCCCCCTTATACCCAATTAGGCACAACAACAAAATAGGTTTCAAGTTAAGGGTTCACTTTTAGGTTTAGGGTTCACTTTTACCTGATTTCCCTTTGCACTTAATCAACCTTGAGATTTGAGACAACAAGTTCTCAAGTAGCTCAAGCAAATTTTGTAAAGGAGTCAAGTTTCGCCATCCCAGTTGAATTTTTGAACACAATGTAATGGAACATTGTCATAGGTGGTCACTTTATTTACAAATTCTACAAGAACAAGATGGTAAGAAGATTTCGCATTCACTTTCTTTATTTGTATTTGTCATTACAACTCATGCTTGCGTTGTGATTTCCTTGTGAATAAAACCTTCACAATTTTTTAAAAGAGAGAAGCAAAGGTTCATTTTGTGTTTTTGTGTTAAATTTATGCATTTTCGCTTGTGCTTGAGAGTGAAAAACCCTAGCTTGACACATTTTGAGTTTTTTTATGCTTTTGTGCTTGGAAGTAAGCTTTTTGTGTTTTCATGCTTGCAACTTAGTGGGTTTTTTGTGTGCTTTTGCATTGAAAACACTTATTTTTATGCTCGCTACATTGAGCCTCAATAACCTAAGCATTTGAGTCTAAAATGAGAAACATGAATGCCTATGCCATTGTCATGCAACAATTGAATTGTAACTTCTACCATCATTATGTATTCAAATTGCAACCTCTAAAGTCATTGTGTAACAATCAATTTGTTTTTGGTTCATGTGATATTCTACCATCATCATGCATTAGTCAAGTTGTTGATGGTTGCTTGTGAAATGCACAACAAAAAGCAAATCATGGCTTCTTCTAGTCATGTAAACTTGGATGATGCTAATTTTACATTAAAACTTGTTTTAGTTAAAGTTGCAAATTTTGTGAATAGTAGCACCATCAAGCATTTGTAGGTGATGGATGCTCCTTTTGAGGTTGATGTTGTTGATGTGCATAATTGAAGTGCACTTAAAGAAGTTGAAAAAGTAAGGCCTTGTTTGAAAACCTCACAAATGAAATTTGTCAACATGATCATTTTTCAAGGTAAATAACAACTAGCCCATAGATCTCAATTCTAAATCATGAAATACAATATTTCATATCTATCACAATCACATGTGTGGTTCTAAAATATGGCTTTACAAATTAGATGTCTCAAAGGTTTGATTGCATACCACGCAACAAGTGGCATTACTATTGTGAAAAAACATTTGGAAGTTGAACATAAAACTTTTTTTGCAAAGTACTTGGAACATGTAGCCACCTTAAATCCCAACTTGACTAGGAATTAATTAGTAAGAGGTCCCACATTACACTGGTTGCCATTTCTAGATTTTTGGACGTTACTAATCCATTTGCAAAAGATCATGACACGCAAAGGTCTCCTAAAAGATGTGATGTATATTATCAATAGTTTTCTAACATTGATGGTGGAATCCATTTTGTTCCAAAGGTCAGCATATAAATTGTGCCCAAAGATGGTCTTCCCATCTAAATTCATTGAAAAAGTTATGTTGTCACCAATGCAAAAAACATTGCTTGAATATGTGCAACATGTATTAACCACTTGTGTGTTAGCCACATGTACCTTTGATATTTGGATGTTAAAAGGAGCACACAATGTGTTTGTTGTGGTTATAAATTCCATTTTGGAAAATTAGGACCCCAAGCATGTAACAATTGAATTAGTTCAAGCATCTAATACTATTGGTGTAGCTATGGCTCTATAACTCCAACAATTATTTGAAATTTTTTCTTTTATTCAAAAAGTCATGACATATGTATAGGATGAAAGGGTTAATTTCAACATGTGCACCAATTTAAATTCTATGTTTCTTATAATTGCTTAGGGTGTTTGAACCTTTTGATGGAACATGTTTTGGGACATGCCTTTTCAAAAGTTTGCAAAAATGCTCTTGATTATAAGGGTTAAAGGTTAGTTACAAAATGTGAAATTGCATTCATTAGGATGAAATTTACAAATGTTTGCAAGTTTGTGGATATTAGAATTTGATGATGATATGTTGTTGCTTACAAACTAGTGAAGTTAACATATCTATTTGTGGAAATTAGAAACTTGATGGTGATTTGCAACTTCATGAAATAGTATGTTTGGGTTGTGATACACCAATGGTAGATGTAGTAGTTGATCAAATTTTCAATATATGTATAGTTGATGGTGTTGATGTTGTGTTTATTATTTGCAATTTGCCATGGGAGATATTTTTATGAGGTGATTTGAAAGTGATGTGATGCACAATTGTCAAGGTTTCTAAGTAGAAAAAGAACCATATTTTGACAAATTGTCTTATTTTACTTCAAGCTCACTGCAAAAAAAAATGATGTTTGTTTAAAAAAAGAAAAACATTCAACCTTTCATGGTTTGAACTTGTGAATCAACTTTTTAAAAACTTCATGGAACATGACACTTTGCATGGTTTTTAGTGATTCAAATTTATTATGCAAATGATTATGGATCCACTTTGTCCACACATTGTTCAACTATGTACAATGTTAATGTGTAATTTTTTCACAAAATTTTGTTCATTTGGTTTCCAATTCAAATAACCAAGAACCTTAAATTAAGATTGGGTATATGGTAAAAAATCACAATAATTTTCAAAGAATCAATAACTTTGAACTATGACTAAGTATTTCATAAAAAAACTAGGTGATAACTTTAATAAGGTATTTGTCAAAGAACCTTGTAAATGCCCACTTAAAAAAATAATGAAATACCCACCCTTTTCCATACCCTTAAAAAAAACTTTTTAAACATTTGCCGCTAGTGGTTTTTTAATTTTAAAAATAAAAAAACTTGTACCCTTGTGGTTCTTTAATTTATTTATTTTTCAAAAGCTTGGACTCAACTAATATTTTAAAAATCAAATATCTACCCAACATTGACAATATTTTCCATTCATTTCATCATTTATATTTGTAGATACTTAGCTTAAATGGGTTTTCATTTTACAAGCAACAAATGTTTTGTAAAATTATTAATTAAAATTTTTGGATACTTGCACTTGTTTATGGAAGGCATTAAACACACCTTAATGAACAATGCTCGATGAAAAAAATGGTTGACAATGTTTAGTTGCTTGGTTTTTGTCACAATGTTTGATTATTTTGACCTTGTGCATATGTTCAATAAAAACCAAGATCATTCCTTTTTAGTGTTTGAATGCATGTTGTTGGTTGGCATTTTCTTTCTCATGAAAGAGATGTTGGGTTCAAATTCAACTTAGTAGAACACGCAAAACAAATTAAATAACATATTTTTAATAAAATATGTAAACTTGTGATACTTGATGTTTGATAAATGTTGTTTATAGGGGGATAAAAACTAATGATTGCCACATTAGAAAGGTAAGGTAGGATTTGGCCAAATAAGGAACCTGAAGAAGGTAGGACTAAGTATTCAAAAACATTAAAGTGTCCTCCCTCGTCCCCTCATCCCCACACACTCCCTAAAACAAAAGGGGAGAAACATTAGCTAGAATGAACCACTTGCCACGAAGGGTGGATAGTGGGTGACCAATACATTTTTTGTTTGGATTCCAATTCCCTAGTTAACCATAGTGACAAATTCATAGAATGGGATTCAATTGTTACTATGGGCAATGTGCACACTACACTACGCATTGTGCATTTCCAATAAATAATTATATATTAGCTAGAGCACATGTGCAACCAACAATTCTATAATTTACAATGATGCATTTGTGATACTCATCTCTTTCCTTGGCCCAATGCCCAAAGCATAAAATTCAAAAGGTGCCAAAAAATCCTTCCTAAAACATTTTGTTGTTTTGGACCGCTAGTTTGTAGGTTCTCGTATGTCCTTTCTTAAGGAAGAAGGTGTTGTGCTAGTTCTAGTGTTGAAGATCCTCTCTCGTTTAGTCTTTGAAATGTAGTAAGGTTTCTTCAAAATCACAACGAAAAGCCTAGCATCAAAATGCCTTGCAACTTTCCCTTGATAATAAACTTGATTGTGGTGTACCATTTCATCTTTTAGAATGTTGTGCCATAATTTCCCCATGTATCTCAAACTTGTTGAGATAGCAAGCGTCCTTGTTTTGGAATGTACATGAAGGGTGAAATGTGTTTTCAAGTTTGCAATTCTTGAAATCCAACCCACATAGCATGTTAAGTCCTCATCTTCTTGTGATTGCGAAGATGTTTTGGCAACAATTCTTCACATTGACAACCTTGGCTTACAAGCAAGCACTTGAATTTTGATGAAGAATGAAATTACATGTTATAATCATGATTGGCATTTGACTTTCAAAGAACGAAATTTCATGCTATAATGATGCTTAGTTCTATTGTTGTATGATATATCCTTTGGAGCTTCCACATTTTATTGATTAACCATTAACTTTCCATCATGTAAGCATGTTTTGTGTTTCTATTGTTGAAAACTTAACCGAAAATGTTGGCTGTCAATATTGAGACTTAGGAGGCTGGCCTTCAACAATAATTGAAGCCCACACATTGCTGTCTCCAATGCCCATATCCTTTTAATTTTTGGTTGTTTTGGGCTTTTGAATGTGCATTGTGTAGTAAATGGGTGTATATACAATGCACATCTAATATAGAAAAATTATCAACACACTTAGCCTCCATTTTTCCATAACAGAAAACATTTGGTAGCTAGAACCGATGCAAAACCATCCCCCAACAAACTTCTTTAAATCTGTCCACTGGAAAAGGACTCCAACCCATCACCAGAATGCCATTACTGATCATATTCAAACCCTAATTATCACACACACAAAATTTACATTGGTCAATCAACCACACGTACAATAATGAAGCTCTGAAAAGCCCCAAAAACCATCCAATGCAATGTAGCATCACCTAGTTCCAGACATATTTGGTGGTACTCTTGTGATGCCAACATATGGCCTTTCCCCTTGCCCTTTCAATCCACATCTCCTGGGCTACACTTTGAATGACAATCAAATCCTACACACTACCTCTTGTTAATAGAGATAATGTATTTTTTCCTCCCGCCTCTTTCCTGAATAAGAGATTGTGTATTTCTTACTTATGACTCTTTCCTGAATCCACTACCATTGAAGGTCATATTTTGTAAAACCAGACCTTCACACTTGGGGTTGGCATGTAGATGAATAACACTTCCCAAGAGGGGCTGGCAAATGAAGCAATCTATACTTGCAGCTTTCTTGAGCAGCAACTTCAATTTGACATATACAAAACCTAGAAGACTACATCTTGCTGGCCTGCAGCAGGGATGCTGCAGGCTGGCCTGCCACAATTTTTTTTTTGGGGTTGCCTTTTAAGAGAAAAATTTATCACACCACTTAATACTCTTTGTTGAGCTCAGAAAACTTACATCTCCTCATCTCCAGCCTCATCAGCTTCATTCAGCATTGTCATAAGCATGCTGACTTGTGCCTGTAGCATGTTATTTTCACGCTCTGCCTGCACCACATTTCCAGACTTGTGAGATTCACAGTAAGCTTGAACTGATATCTTGCACCTATCTTCTGGACAGCATAGAAGCAGGCTGTATAACTAGAATTCCAGCTTACTTGCCATGCCAACAGCTCCACAGAGTTGTTTTACTTCCCTGTACTACTGATACAACATCTAGGGTATCAGCAGGGTACATGGAACAGGAACTTGAGAAAATAGGATGATGGAATTTTGACAAGATTCTGAATAACTGAAATGATATCACATCATACCCAGATGGAAAGGTTTTCAGACACAAAAGAGGACCAAAGACATAAAAGAGACAGAAAACAGGCTCCAAAACATGTCAACTTGGATAAAGAAACATTGATGTGTACACATACAAGAGAGCATCAGAACCATCTACTCTTTTGATATAGGGCCTATGAATGCAATTGCATTATTTGTTTTGTGGTTCATCAAACTTAGCAGGTCAAATAACCATATTCTGCATTTCTTGCTTTACATCATGGGATATGCACATGCCTGAATCCGCTTGTTTCTCTCCTGTTGAAGCTGAAGCTGTAAATGACTCATAGTGCGTGAATCCTCTTCCAGCTGCTCATTCAATCCATTTATTTCTCGGTCCTGTCAAGATAACACCATGCAAATCAGTCGTAATACGGTCCAGAATTTACTACATCCTCCCAAGAAAACCTACCACACCTCCCAGAAACCTCACAAGATATTATCAAAAGTATTATGGTTATAGAGGTTTCAGATCCAACAAAAACATCACTGAAAAAGAAAAGAGTAGCCCATACTGCTAAAAACACAGAAAAAACTGAGGAGCAGTTTGAGCAACAGCAACAGTCATGCACATGTTCAGTTGCCTATAATGGCAACATATATGCTGTGACCAGCTACCATAACATCCCCACTGGATTCATCTAGGTCAATTTCATACATTGACCAATATAAATTTCTTTCACAGGATTGGCAGTAGTCAGAAGACTCACTCATAATGCTGGCTAGCTCTACAAAATGGATAAGGAAAAGTCCAAGGAAACTGAGAAGAAAGAACACAGAAAGAGAATGAAAATATAAATTTTTAAACAATGCACAAGATACAAAAAAGAGAGAAACAAGATGGAGAACTTTTAAGAGAAGGATCTTCTGAGGACAGAGGAGAGCAATAACATGGTGTGAAACAACAAGGAGAATGACATACATCTGATGTGCAAGTATAACTCGCTAAGAACCTCACAAGATGGAAAAGTATTACCCTAATAGGATTAGGTCAACATGGACCATAAAAGAGCTCCATGCATGGATCATGAAGCAACACTCTATGTTAACAAATGGGCGCTGCAAGGCATCTTAGAGTTCATAACCTAGCTGCTGGATTTGGTTATGGAGCTTACTGGCCACAATACTGGGTGACCCACTTACACAAAATTCCGAAGCAAACTCATCAGAAGACAAAAAAATAACTGATGGAGTGTTCATGTGCTCCATAGCTTTGACAGTTTACTTTTGCCCACAAACTCCCAACCTTCCCCTAGAGGCAGAGCATCTTAAGGCATGTCAAAACACAGTTATCAATGAAAACTCAAATCGCGGCCACCTTGAAAAGAAGCCACCTCCTTGTGAAGAAGGTTTGTTCTTTAAACTCTGGATATCAGCCAGAGAAAAAGAGAGATGTAGTTGTGATCATTCAAACACACAAAGGCAAAGCAGACCTTGCGGTTCATCTCCTGCACCGCAATGTGACGCATGCTCTCAACCACATCAACATTGACAAGCTTGCGCCTCTTGCCAACCACCCACCCACGGGGATAGCTGAAGAAATCAAAGTCAGGAGGAGGAAGGATGCTCTGGGGAGATCCATCTCGAGGGCCCCAAAGTGTAGGTCCAAGAGGCTCAAACATTGCTCGTCTCCGCTCAGACAACTGCAAGTCCTCCATCCCGTTTTCTTGGACATCAGCATCATAATCAAGCAATACCTTTCTGCTATCATCTTCTTCAACCTCAGCATCATACCTAGACCTATCCTTTCTGTTAGAAGATCCTGATAGCTGCCTTCTCGTTCGCTCTTCCCGACTCTCAACAGAATAAATTGGTCTGTCCTTTCTGCTGGATGGTCTCGATAGCTGTTTCCTGCTACCATCTTCATTGATCTCTGGATCATACAGCTGCCTATCTTTTCTGGAAGATGGCCTTGATAAGTGATTCCTGATATCCACCTCTTGCACGTCTTCATACACAGAATCGTACACTGGCCTCTCCTTCCTACTAACAGACAGGCGCAGCCTTGCTGGTGTTCTTGTGGCATTTGGAGGGGTGACAACCATAATATCATCCATGCCTCTTTGTTCTTCCATTGGCACTGCTCATTTTCCAATCCACAAAGAAGGAATGAGAATTTCATACATTCGTATCAACAAGAACTTCAATATTTGACATTTTCCATAACCCCAAAGGTTCAAACACATGACCAAGCAACCCATTTGCCCACTAATACAAAAACATTAACACTTTAGGCATTTACCATGACAAGCTCCAGAGGCTCTTCGAGTTAGCGTTCTTTTTAGTGGATCAGTATGACAGGGATTTTGCTTGAGAAAAACCAGCCATTGAATTTGACAAAACCCTGTACAGAGCCGAATCCCAGGCAAGGGTTTTGTGGGGGCCATATCCAATGTTGCTGCCCACCAATATTCAGAAACCAATCTCTAGAGCTCAATCATGGTCACAACATATATATATATATATAGTTCCAGTTGACAATACTATCTTTTTGTAACTGGACCTAGCAGGTGCATGCATTCTTGGCAATGTTCTGGTAAAGAAGATACCCATGTCCTTGTACAATATCTCTTTGTCACTGGACCTAGCAGGTGGATGGATTCTTGGCAATGTTCTGGTGGTAAAGAAGAACCCATGTGTCTCTTTGTAACTGGACCTAGCAGGTGGATGATTCTTGGCATGTGCTGGTGGTAAAGAAGAAGAACCCGTGGTTGTCTACAGCAGCTCCGAGGAGTATGCTTGGCTAGCGATCCGTGAACAAACATGGACAAGCTTTCTAGATTACCTAGTGCTACGATTCTACCACAGTACGTAAGAATTTCAAAAACCCGGATGTAAAAAAATCTATGACAACAACGCCTTGTTCTTGCGATTCATCAAGCGGTCGTAGTCGGACGTGCACAAGAACCGAACAAGATATCTTCACATTTTCTCGTTCAACGATACTGCGGGGAGTATAGCAAGAACCTTACCGCTCATGCGCTTTCTTGGATTCGGGAACGACTTCGTATTGGAATGGAGGGGAGCGTCGGTCTCCATAGCAGAAGCCAACGGCCTGTCTTCTGTCTCCACCTCCCGACCGTTGCTTACCATCTTCATTCGTAAGGCCAAGAACCGGGGCGATCCAGAATCCAGGCTCCTGCTCGTGGCCCCTGGAACGTTTTTTTTCCCGCTTCTGTTAGCGTCTTCTCCACATGGATGGATGCCGAGGTCTCCTTCACTCAGGTGCAGACTAGCGGGCCTTGCGACGAACCCGAAGACGAGAAACTTGAACTTGCTAGCACGGAAAATCAAGTGTGTAAGAGACAAAAGCGATTCTTCAAAAGGTTCTGGATGCAAGATCTTCACGCAAACCACTCACGCATGCATCCGCTGGTTTCCAAAGAATCGGATCTCCAAAGAAGAACCACTCCAGGGACGTCGGAAAAGGTCGCGAAAGGCTGCAACAATCTCAAGCCACGGCGCTCAGACTGGCTTCCAAGAAAGCTCTCCTACAAGCAAAGCTTTCTCCAACTTCGCTGAAGGACAACGCAGAAGCACAACATCGTCTATCCCTATTCCTTCCTTTACAAAAAAAAAAAAAAAAAAAACCCGA
>Ga0116229_10000558_pt1 | contig 50620 bp, 33 predicted proteins | sample S1TSphgellanicum_3_FD_87313 | JGI IMG/M metagenome (GOLD analysis project Ga0116229, IMG submission 87313) | Host-associated microbial communities from peat moss isolated from Minnesota, USA - S1T2_Fc - Sphagnum magellanicum MG | ecosystem: Host-associated > Plants > Peat moss > Unclassified... | reverse complement strand
ACTTATGTGTGTATATATGATTATCTAAAGAAATGCTGATCACTTGGTAGTTTTGATATTATTAGATTGGGCTATTGCCATCCCCAAGTGAGAAAGATTCAAAGAAATAAGAGTTTTTGAGATCTCAAAATATCTATGGTTTCTAGTTTCTACAAGCTTATTGGATATGGTATGAACTACTTGGCCATGTTGCCATTTACCAACCCATTTTACACTTGATTGGAGTTCATAGAATGTTATTGAAAAATGAAGTTGACTTTTTGAAGCATTGAAAAGAAATGTAACCAATTTGCAATTCAAAATTAATTAATTAATTGATCTATGATTGTTTGACAAGAGCCAAAATAAAATAAAAACGCTTTGCACCAAGTACTATAATGGCAATCATCCAGAAAAAAAATTAGCCTAATTTGGCTACATTCTAGATATGAAAGTAGAAAAAAATCCTATTCCTTCTATATTTTTGGCTATCTAGCTAATGGAACTTATCATAAAAATCTGGCAAATCGGATTTTTCTTTCTTCAAAACTAGGTGAATTTGGGTCATTTTTTCCAAGAAAAATCCTTTGTATAGGTCAAAATTTGGCAAAACTTTGCCAATTTTTTTTTTGAAAAACACATACACCCAATTATGGATATATCCAATAAGTGACATATTTGTATGTAATGTATTATGAGGAGTCATAAATGAAAATTCTTGATCTTGAAAATTATTGTGCAATTAAGGTGAGGTATTGAACTCTCTCTTGATCAGGGATGGGTCCCCCCCCTCCTTGGAAGTGTCCACTCCAAGGCTTTTTCTTTTTGAAAAAAAAGAGTAAAAGGAAAAGAGTCTCAAATAATTACTTGTCAACTTGGGATTTTATGGTTTTTGGCAAAAGCAAGTGTTCAATAAAGTTTGCACATTTTTGTGTGGCCTTTTTTAAGGCTATCATTTAAAAACTTTTTGTGGGTTGTGAATGTGGTTGGTACAATGGTTCCCCCTTATCTTTGTAAGTGAATTTTCTTTCCTTTTCTTTGGAGGTTTGGTTTGGTTTGATTAGTGATGAGGGTAGCCTATTTCATCCCCATTATACTCTAATGGTTTCACTAAAAAAAAAACCCATCACCTCATTTTGGTAGGGTGGGGCCAAAAAAGTCCAATATTTTCATCAATTTTTTAAATGACTTTGTTTTGGATGAGAATAAGGTTAAGGTGTAATAATGGATGATGGCACACACATGTAACACACACCTCTATAATCATATTGTGTAATGGAAGTTGGATGAATAGTTCATATTATGAATAATAAACATCTAAATGAATGTCAAAAAAATGGGGTCTTTTAAGAGCTCTTTGCATTCCAACACTTGAAGGTGACCTCATTGCAAAACATTATATATCAACCGACCAATCAAATGGCTTAACAAGGTAAGTGTTGTTAGTATACAAATATATCATCCATTTAGTGGAAGGGCCAAATTCATCTTGCTTTACATGTTCATCCATGAAGTCGAAGAGATTATTTGTGTGTGTGTGTGTGTGTGTGTGTGTGTTTTTGAAAAAACGACAATCACTCATCTAGTAGATTTGTAGCCAAAGAATGCAAAGGACTTAAGGGACCCTCTCTTTAGAGCATGGAAACTCTTAGAGCCACTCCTCAAAAGGTTTCTCTACTTTGATTGAATAGCCCAAGAGGGATGGTTGAACAGCCCATTGGGCCATGGCCCCAAACACAATGGCCAAATTATCAACTTTTTTATCATTTGGGCTTTTTTTTCTTCTTGCCTTCAATAATTCCATGGATTTGTGTCCAAAAGGCCTATAGATACTTGAAAAAATCACTTTTCACCAAACCGCAAGCCTAATTCTTTCTTTCATTCAACACACAATGTCGTATTGTTGGAACCCAAATAACCTCGGACCTTTCTTTGGATGCATGCATGCATGCATGCAAATTGGTTAATATACTCATTTGAAGGAGAAGTAGAGTATCAATGTACTTGATACTTAATACATACCCCAAACCCTAATACTCGATACAATACGCAATGAGCTCTCTAGAGTTCAATTCAAGAGGGCAACCAAAATGAGATCTAATGTGGATGAAATAGTCAATGCATAGAGTATTTGATATTTGGACAAATGTGTACATGACCCAAAGTCATCCAAATTGCTTTTAGGATTTAGGGTTTATTATTAACAATTAATCAAATGTAGCTCAGGTTTCAATTGCAAAAAGCACACATGCCAATCACCTATGCCCAACACAATATCATTTTTTGAAATATTGTTGATCATACCCAAGTTTTGAGAATTAGTTTAATTATTTTAGATATTTATTGTTTTTTGAATGGAAAATTGTGATGTAGTGGTTGAAAACTTCTTCAAATAGTGTGAGGTATGAGGTTTTTAATCCTTTATTTAAGAAAGAAAAAGAGTTCCTTTTTCTTGGATGATTTTCATCCAAGAATGAAGATGACAATTGTCAACTAGGAATAGTTGGTCCAAGTTCCTCAAGGAAACATAGTTATTTGAAAACAAATGGGCATAAGAAGTTCTTTTGACCAAACATGGTTTCCCTCGTGCTCCCAATAGAATTTAAACACCCATTTGCACGTTCCATTGAAAAAAACATTGCAAGCTCCAATTCCTCTTCTCTTTGGAAAACTTGCCTCAACTTTATTTTTTCTTCTTTCAACAACTTGACCCAAAAAAAAGTGGGACCAAACTACACCAAGATCAATGCTTTCTTCCTTTAGGAAATTTCCCTCAAAATAGTGTAGTCAAGTTTCCCTAAGAAAGAATAGGCTTCACAATTCTCATTCTCCCTATACAATTATTCTTCTTTGAGCAACTTGGTTCTCAAAGTGGGGCCAAGTGTTGCATGTCCCAACACTACTAGAGATCATCTTCCCATGTAGCTTCTTCAAAGCTTTTTCATCCAAGGAAATCATTTGAGTAAGAAAATGGTTATTAAGAAAAAGATTTAAACCCGAGAACTAAAAAAATATTTTTGATTGGTTGGTCGCCATAATAATTCCCCATGTGGTAGCATTTTAAAATAAAAAATCTCTCACTTTATCTTTCAATGCCCAATTTTTCATGTATTTGAGTAATAAATAACACTTTATGTTGGATGTGAAAAACACTCATAGAACCCCAAATAGAAGGCGTGGGTAGAAATCCTCTATATATAGAGAGAGAGGGAGAGACAAGAGGCACTAGGGTTATGCCTTATCTACCTCAAAGGAGATACATTGAGCAAGGCATTTCATTCATATGGATGATTTTTATTTTTTATTTATTTATTTTATAGGTTTAAGCATGTAATTTGTTTATTACATGTGACCACTTTTATTGGTTGTGCAATGTTGATAACTAAAAAAAATTCAATTTAGGAGAAAAGTGAGCCAAAGATCTAAATATGTGAAGAGTTGGGTTTGGAATTGGACTTAAAGTTTCTATCAAAGAAATTAAAAACTCCTTGAACCCAAATTATATTTCAAATTATTCAAATAATTCTTCAAATTATATAGAAAAAAAGTTGGAATTAGGACCAAAGGTTCTGTTAAATAGCAATAATAGACAACCCTAGTTTGGAAACCCATTTTTACACTTCTTCAAAGCTATATTTCATCCAAAATATCGTCTCCATCCCATCTCCTTGCTAGTTAGTAGTGGTGGATCTACTTTAAAAGCTCCTTCTCCAATGACACCTTGCACTGTTACCTAAAAGGTTTTTTCACTATTTTATTGTCATATTTCATCCAAAATGAACTATACATGAAATTTCATCCAAAAATGAGCTACACACCCCCTAAATATGCATAGGATGTATACAATGCTCTCCAAGAAGGGCAATATTGGTTTTATTGGTTTGACCATAATGTTTGAGCTAGGTGGTACAATTTAAATAATCTCTCACATTATTACTTAAAGCTTATATAGAGTTAAATTTTTCATGTTTATGGGTGAGATGAGGAAGCAATTAACACTTATGTGCTTCATTTCTTGTCTCATTTTCTTTCTTTAAAGCAATTTTTTTTTTTGTAGAAACCCAACAACATGATTACTTTATTCCAAAGAGTCACCAAAGTGGGTGGTAAAAGCAAAAAGTAGCTATGCACAAATAAGTGAGAAAAGACTTAAATCTCACAATCAAAAGTTCAAATCTAAAGAGAAAGAAAGAAGGCTCCCAAATTCATACTTTTTCTCTAGACAAAAGGAAAACCATATATAATTTAAACACGAATGTGTGGGTGGTAGCAAAATTAATACTAGTGGCTTGGAACTTCCCTTTTTTCCAAATGATTCCTTTGCATATGTTTCATGATTCCTCAATTTTTCTTCTTTTATTAGAGACTTGTAATTGGATCACTTTTTCTCTTTAGCCCTTTCCTTCGACACCATTGCATGTTTGCTCATCTCAACACATTTGTTGCAATGCATGGGCCCTTTATTGCAAAACCTTTAAAGAACTTGTGATTTTCATGAAAGAATTTATGGTTTTTTTTATTGGTTACTTGATGTTTTTTAAATTCTTTGAGAATCATGGTTATATACTTTTGATTTTTTGAGAGTCATGGTTAAATATTCTAAGAACCGCCTTGATAACCATTAAGGTTTGTTATTTGTTTATATTCCTAATAGCCACTCAACACTAGTAGATGCCGCAAGCCAATCATTAATTTAATTGTATATGTATTTTATATCACCATATTAAAAATTGGTAGGTATTAATCACCAAACTCTATGTGTAGGTTATATAGTTATCTATTTCCTAAGACATGATGTTATATAAGAACATCTAAAAAAAACTCTCCAATGGCAAATTAAAGTGTCACAAGAAAAATTAAGAATTAATGAATCCCACCATTGCCTACAAACTAAAAAATTTGTCCTGACTTTGAAAGAAATTTGTGTTTTCATTGTCATTTTTGTGCAAGATTGTGAGCACATTAAGCTCATTACTTGCCAATATTTAACATTAGAATTAAAATCAATGATGTCATCAACCTTCATGGAAGCACTAATAAGAATGTATCCCCAATTCACTAGGAGTTTCAGTAATCATTGAAGTGAAATATCAATTTGTTTGATTATGAGTCCAATGAATTCACCACATCTCCTCACGAGTGGTGATGAGTTGGGTGGACAAGTGAATTCACTAAAAATTAATGAAATTAGATATTATCACATTGCATTTTATTATTTCAATTAATTTATTATTTTAATATTAATTCAATTTAATAAAAATTATCATTTATGTACATATAATTAACATACAATGTTAAGTATATAATCAACATACGCCATTAACAACATGGAACCAAGGTTTGAACTTTGGACTCCAATGATAACCCATTGCCATTGTCATCTAATCACTTAATTTGATATGAAACAAATCTATGATGATTGTACTTATTATGTTGTTTAATCCAAATGTTTTGCAAAAGCCAAATTTAGCCTTTATTTCCCACGTTATGTCCAAATTATATATATATAATTCCAAGATGTACACATCTTTAATATTTTAAAAGAAAAATAACTATTTAATTTGACTAAATATGCATTTGAATATTGTAATTTAATATATTTTCAACAATGATGTCTTGAATATCTTTTCTTTTAGATCATTATTATCTTTATCATATTTTATCCAAATAAAAAAATCTCAATTTCATTATTATTATTTTTTCAGGACGTCCTCACCTTTAATATTTTAAAGGAAAGAAAAACTTAATTTGACTAAAAATACATGTGAAACTTGCAATTTAATACATTTCAACAATATGTTATGGGGATTTTTTTTTTCAAATAACACAATTCGTGCATAAACTTATTTAAGAACAAGATTGAATTTTTCAGAAATTATTTGATTTTTCATGGTAATATATAATATTATATTATATCTCCCCACATTTTATGCATATGTTTATTTTATTTTATTTTATTGATAATTTTTATTATATTATTTATAATTACTTAGTAATTGACTTAAATGTGTAGTATTTAAATTATTAAACACATAAAAATTTATAATTTATAATGTTATGTTAAATATTTATACATTTTCTAATATCATAATTTTTATTAAATTTTATTACGAAAAATAAATTTTCATTTTTTAAAGGGTTTTTAGTTTTATAAAATGGTGTTTTATAAAATTTATAACATTTTTCTCAAATTGTATGACCAAAGGTTTTGATAAATAAATTTAATTTATTTAATAAATCAAAATATTTATTTTAATCTATGTTTAAAATGTTTTGAATAACAAAAAAACGAACCCTATGGTGAATTATTTGATTTAGGGGTAATTATTATATCATATAATTTTAACATTATGTAAAATATTAACATTATATGTAAAATGCTTGATTATTAGTTTACACACATATAATATTTCGGATACTATAAATTGTATTAAATTTTATTTTGAATAATCTTTTCATTTATGAAATAAATTTAGTATAATATGTTTTAAAAGTTGTATGAGTGCCAACTTTCTTAATAAATAAATACACACATTAATAAATATTTAAATTCAATAAATATATCTTATTATTAACTATTTGTATCAATTTATAAATAATCTGAATAAAAAACTTGAACCTTAATGAATTAGGCAAAAAATTAGGCACTAATGAATTAAGCACTAGGCTAAAACATTAGTTAATGAACCCATTTCATTTTTAAGGCTTTGTAGTGAAATGGGTTAATGAACTAGACCCATGTTTCCTACTAGTGAAGGGTTTTTGAAAGCTTGAAAGCTTGATGTCATGTTTTCATCAAACAATAAAACAAATGCAAAAATGAAAATGGGCAAAAATTTATTAATGAAAACCACCACACATTTGTCATCACTTCGAATGAAATTGACACATCTACAAAAGACTTTGCAAAAATCATTGGAGTTTTACAAAAGCAAACACCCAAAGCAACAATCATTCACCTTCATTCATTGTTGTCTATTCTTGAAAAACACATTGTGGTGGGGGTTACATGTGAAAAAAAGCGTGTAAGACACCATCCATGGAACAAAAGTCCTTTGAGCAATCAAACATAAGCAAGATCAATTTTTTTTTTGGGTTTGAAAATTTAAATTTTACAAATACACATAAGCAACCACCAAGATCAAAGGCTACAAAGGAAGTTGAGAAGATGACAAAATTCAAGGATTGTGGTATTAGGGCTCTCAAACATGCATAATTGTAGATATGAGAAGTTTGAAAAAAATGTGCATCTTGAAGTTTTTGTGACAATGGTGTTATCCACGATACTTAATGAACATTTCATCTTGAAGGGGGCATGTGAGTATTTCAATTTGAGAATAAGTAAGGAAATGCAACAATTTCACAATTGTTTGAAAATAAACACATTAGCATTTGGTCCTTTGTATGCTACAAGCACATATCTTATTCTTAAACCTAAACCTATAGAGACTACATAATAAATAAAAAACCTCACAAATTGTTATAATGATGGACATTTTAGGCTAGAATGAGGCTTGAAACATTGGAACATGTACAAAGCAAATTAAATTGTTACCTTTCATTATTTAAGGATGCTTAATGAAACCTTTTTAAATTAGTATAGGATTACGGTATCAAAAGCTAGCTTCAAATTATCACCATATTCATTCAGAATGATCATATTGTGAAATGTTACACATGCCATCAAGACAACAACTACAACCTCCCTATTCCATTGGCAACTTGGATTTGCAATAATTTGAAACCTTGCTTGCAAAATTCCAAAACAATGGTTTACATCTTTCCACACATTGTATTTTGAACCTTTGCAAAATGTTATTACTTTTCACATTGTGATTTATGTATAATCTAGACAAAAATTGATCACCATAGATATATTATGTCAACAAATAGATAGAAATGTTGGCAAACCATCCCATTTACCATGAATGTAATGTTGTTTTTAAACTTTACAAAAATTGGTAACTGAAGGAGATTGATCAAACACATTGAGGCAATTATTACATCCAAGCAAACCAAAATAAACATGTCATATCCACAAACTTTGATTAGCAATTGCTTTTAGTATGATGTTCTTGCGCTTATCCTTATCAATAAATTGCATTTGTTAAACAACATGACTACTTTTCCATTTGTGGTGTGTGCAACCTAATGGACTAAAGATGGGAAACCTTGATTTGCACTAATCATCAATTGTTCTTCCGAGTCAACCTTAAATGACTATCGCAAGTAGTCACTTTCGAAAAGCTTTCAAATTGCTTTTATAAATCATTCAAAACATTTATTGGCTATGCATTTAGTTAACCAACAATATTCATCAGTGACATCTGTTATAATGTCATATGCATTTTCAATGTTATAATGCATTTTTGGATTGCAAAATGCCCCAAGCAACTATATGCATCCTTGCGTTGCACAAAATAAAAATCATGAACACACACAACATTCATGATTTTACAAAACAATGATCATTTTATATTCCCTTCAAACATTAATAAGACCTATCATCATAAATTGACAATGTCACAAAGTAGTCCCTCCAAATTTGCAAGCACTCAAGATTTCATTATCGATCAAAATTGTTGCAATGTTTATGTACAAAACCACCATGATGCAGCTAGATGCATTCTCAACCTACACCAAGAAGTTTTGTGCAAATAATTTGTTGTCATTGTCATCCACAAGGTTTGCTTGCATTTGCACAAAGATCTGATGGTGTTGGGCATACATTATGATCAATTTGTGTCTTAGTGCTACACACAAACAAACAAAACAACATGCCCCCCCAAAAAAAAGACAAGCATGAAAGAAACATGTAGATGCATTGATTAAAAACAATAAATCATCAACAATGAAAATGCCCTTATTACAGGTTTGATGCTCTTACTAAGGGTTTGAGTTTACCTAACCATGATACATTAAAGATAATGTTTTCACATTGTTGACTTGTCATTAAAAAAAAGGTCATCTTGGTATTTAAAAGTATGGTCATACTTGATGTTAATTTTAGTGTTAGGCTAGTGTTGAAGATTAACATTTTAAACAACTAATCCACAACTAAAATTAACTAACATTAAGTCTTAAGTGGCATATGACGACATCAATATTATGATGACATTCATTGTTATGGTTAATTAACATTAAATATTTGAAAAACATAGATTTTAAAGCCAAACATCAATATTAAGTAAAGGTCCCAAAAAATAACAAATTAATTCTATGTTTAGCATGCATCCTTATTTATCCTTTTTTTTTCTTAAAATAAAAAGGGGCAGGAGATTACTTTTTAAAGTGTGACTAGATTACAAACTCCAAAAATATAATTCAATGTTAATCACTAATTAATATTAATTGAACATGTTGAAATAATGTTTAAAAAGTTAATGATAACTTGCAATGTTAAAAATTGTGCTATTTAGATTCGTAGTAGTTTGTTGGTGTTCAGGTGATGTTAGTTACAAGCTTTAAACACCAAGTGTGACCATACCTTTTAAGTATGTAAACGAATAAGGATTGAATTGAATTAGGGTTTGAACCTCAAACCTCACCATGGTTAGTTTGAGAACTTGAGACCAATGAAAATTATGTGTTTCCAATCAACAAGTCAAGCATCCATCCATCCATCCATCATGGTGTGCTTATAGCCAGAACATTGTGAATTATGAAAGCATCTTATAATGCAAAAGGGCCACTCTTATCCATACCCATACTTGCACAATTCCAATGTAGAAGGTGAAGTACTAGGCTACTAGAGAGTGGGCCATGGAAGGGGGAGTTTGCCATGTGTGCCCTCCCTTTGCAAAGGGAGGGCACTCCTCTCCATACAAGCACTTGCACAATTCCAGCTTAGAGGCCAAAGTACTAGAGAATGGGCCATACATAGATGGCTGATTTTGCCAGGTTCATCCTCCCAAGGCATTTCATCATGCATGCCTGAAGAAGGCATTCATTGATTGCCATACCAATGGTACCAGCGTTTCCCTTTTCTTGGATGGCCATTTTTTGTGATTAGTAGCCAAAGTGGTGATCAACCATAGGAATATTTAGCCAAATTTGGCTATAAACAAATATATAGCCAAAATTAAAAGCATTAAAAATATTTCAATATTTCTGGCTACCTACTTGAACCAAAAATATAGAAATATGATGATTATTCTCTTCTTTTTTCTTCTTTTTTTCATTTTCAAATTCTGCCTATCCAAAATCATTTTTTAATTTTGAATTGTTAGTTTCACTTCTTTCCCGAACCAATTTGAAAGGCTAACCCATAACTTGCACAATTCCAGCCTTGAAGGCAAAGTACTAGAGAAGGCACCGCCCTCGTCGAGGTGCATTATCACCCTTCTGAGCCCCTAAGGTGAGACTGGTAGGCAGAGCCATAAAGGGGGGTAGTATGCACCCTAGGGGTCTCACCTAAGGTATTATTTTGGGGGAAATTTTTCCCCTTGGTTTTTGACCCAAAAAACACAACACATACAAAGGGTTTTAGTGGGGGAAAAAAAAAGATCATAATTCACCAGATTTTTTTGTTTTAAAATTCAAAATTGCCAGATTTTTACAACAAGTTCCAGCAGATAGCCAAAATATAAAAGGGTTCTTTAAAATTTTCTATTTTCATATCTGATCCATAACCAAATTTGGCTAAATCTTCTTGTGGATGATTGCCAATTTGGCTACCTAAAAATTATTTAAAAAAAACCCTGTTCACCATTGGTGGCAGCACAAAAGATTTTTAGGTCAGATTTTTAACACTTTAGTTCTTTGGCACACTCCTCCCTCAAAAAATCTAGCACTTCCTTCAAGAAGGCTGAATTCTGCAATCTAGGAGGCCTGAAAAAGTGGCAGAATCTGCCTTCTAAATCTGTTATGTACTAGAGAATGGGCCTTGGAGAACTCTATTGTGCCCCCCCTTCCCTTGGCAATTTTCCTCTGTGCCCTAGTGCATGTTAAGATGCTCTTTCATACTTGAAAATAAGTTCTTGAGTGTTGTAAATGAGGCAGAGGCTGCATCCATGTGTGTCTGTCCCATTCTTTTTCCCAAGACGCAGAACGGCCCTGGATCCTTAGAGAGCTTTGCCCATTCACCCCAGGCTTTTTCAGAAGCTTGTCAGGCTCAATAATATTTTTTTGTGAAAAACAATTTGTTGCTTTCTTTACCCAAATAATTTTTGGCAAATTTTGGAATAAATGGTTTTTTTTTCCTAGTGTAAATTTGACTAATTTGGCAATTTTTTTGGGAATTTTTTTCCAGAATTTTTATTCCATTTAGTACTTCGCCTATCTAGGCACGAACTTTTTTTTTTTTTTTTTCAGAATTGTTGAAAATTCTGAAAAATATGTATCTACCACACACAAAAAATCTGAATGAAGCTCTCAACCAAAATTGTTTCATTATTTAATAATATAATGTCAAATTGTAAAATATTTTAATTTTTACTGCTGAACATAATTGACCATATATATATATATATATCTATCTGACACCTTGGTACAGAACTGGCCTAAGTACTAGGGTACCAAAAATGAAGAAAAAAAAAAAAACAGAAAAAAACCTAATTTGGTTCTTAGAGCATCTCCACCCACACCAGCAAAGTAGCATGTAGAGTCTACTTTGAATGAAGTACAGCCTTCAAATAGCCTTCAAATGGGTTTGGAGTTTGGACCTGTACATTTGCACAGGATCCAATGATATGTTCAAGGCCCAATAAAAATGATTGCCTCTTATTGGCTGGCCATAATGATTGGCCTAGGGGATAACATTTAAATAATCTCTTACCTTATATACAATCCCATTTTGTATGTTTATGGGTGAGGCTAAGGAAACAATCAGAATTTTGGTGTGAGCATGCCCAGAGGTAGCAATAGAATGATCTCTAGAGTAGTGTATTTGTGATGAAGTATTATATATAGCCAAATAGTGTGAAACTCAGGTGGGCTAGTACATTTTCCCTGTTAAGAGCATCTCCAGCCATTTGTAAGTATGTGACCCTGCTCAAAATAATTTTTCACATCCAAGTTTTAGTTATATACTTTTTTTGGCAACCCCACCCATTAAACTGAATTGGGAGCAGCAAAAATAGGTTGGGGATTACTAATAGCAAACCACCTGGACCAATTATTATGATGGGCCGATCAGAAACACTGAGCTGGTGTGAGATCATCATATTTGTTACTCTCTTTTTTTGTAGGTGCACCACACAAGCTGTGCAATGATGCTCAGCCAATGCCCACTTTCCAGAGCTAAACTGGCATATTTTGACTTTTCTTCATCTGATTTTTACTGTGCAGGTTCACATACTAAGCACCACTGAAGATGCTCTGATAGTGCCCTCTGAGAGTGCTAGGAAAAGGAAATGACTGTTTTTGATTGGCCAACCCTAATGATGGGCCCAAGTGATGAGATTCAAATAATCTCCGGTTATGTACAGTTCATTTTGTCATGTTTGTGACTGAGGATGGGGGAGTAATTTACAGTACATGTTGCTTCATAATGATAGAGGCTCAAATTAATAATTTTAGAGGCTCAAGTAGGGTGTGTTTGGGCCAGGTCTAAGAGACTTATGACGCTCTATTGTTGGATGTGATCAAACTTCAGTAGAGGCCCAATAGGGGGTTTGGGTGAACTTGCACTTAGAGCATCCCCACCAGTTCCCAGTGTGTGACCCTGCACATTGAAATCAAATGAAGAAGAGTTAAAATATGCCGGTTCGGATCAGCAAAATGGTTTTGCTCTTGCATATAGGGTCAGTTTGCTGAGGCTGGTAACAGGCGCAGCACAGCTGTGCACCTGCTAGAGAAGAGTGTAATAAATATGATCTGTCTGGTGCTCCCTGTTTTTGATTGGCCAAACATAATGATTGGTGCAGATGGTTTTGCTATTACCTGCTAGTTCCCACCCATTTGCAGTCCAAGGTTTCAGTGTTGTGGGTGGGGTTGCCAAAAAAAAGGAGATAACTAAACTTGGATGTGAGAAATGATTTTGCAGGGTCACATACTAAGTGCTGGTGGGGATGCTCTTATGGGTGAATCCTAGCTTGGTATAAATGTGGCTATGTGTGGATGTAGTGACAATCCATGGCTCACATATTCCTGGTTCCATTTATTTATGTGTGGAACCAAAACTGAAACTGTTCTAAGTACTCAAACCTTGTGGCTCCCATCTTTGTTGCAACTTGCACCTTTGGCTTCTGTACTATTGACTGAGCAGGGTTTAGGGTTTAGGGAGGTTCCTTTTTACCTGCTATTGGAATGAAGTCATTATTTGCCCCAATGGAGCTCCTCTTCTCCATCTAAACAAAGATGGTTGGGGAAGCAAGCAACTAAAACTACCCATTTTCTGAAATCAGCTTCTTTCAAGTGTCCTTGACCAAACCATACATGGCAATAAGTTACCTCTGTTAAGAGGGGTCACAATGTTATAAGGAGTGTTGGGTGGGTATTTGATTGACCATATATATGGTAAGTACCTAGGCTGGTTAGGCACTGATTAAATTAATTTTTGGAATTGCCAAAAATGATGAAAAATGCCTACCTGTCATGCCTAAAATCTAAAGGAAATTCTTTAAGCACACTAACTTCATTATTTAGTATAATTGTAAATTTCTATTATTTTTGGCTCTGAACATAACTGGAAAATATATATTAATTATTAGGCACCTTGATGCCAAACCAGCCTAATTACTACATGGGAAGTTCGAAGTTAGAACCCCGTCCTTCAAAATTTTAAGAGCCATGGTTCTGAACCTTAAGAAACCGCCCTGGCAACTGCCGGGATTTGGTGCAAGTTTTAATACCCGCTCAACACTCGTTACAATTAATAACCCCAACAAACTCCAATAAAACGATCTCCTTGTGAACATGTTGCCTCATGTCATACCCGGAGGGTATGTTCTTCAATCCCAGTCCTCATACCGGATAGTAATATATACCCAGGTTGTAATCTATATACCAGTCCAACACCATGCATGGGTACATAGTAGGGTGGTTACCTACCTATTTAAGGTTACCCGTGATGGTTATTGGGTACATATTAGGATGGATACCCATGATGATTATTGCGGGCCTGAGTCCCGACTCCAAAAGGAGTTGTAATGACAAAATGTTTTGTTTCACTCTCCGACAAGTTGTTCTTTCCACTTGTGCTTGGTCGGCAAAATTCGGGGTAATCATCTTCTTCTTCCGACTTTGGAATCACGACAATCGCCAAACCCCAAAACCCATCATCCATATACCATTGACACGGTCTACCATCACAACTTTTTTTTTTGTATCCCAGTTATGTCACATTGAGTATATAATCTTTTAATTTTTTGATTTTTTTTGACATTTCATCTGAATAAATTATAGGGTTAATCGGCCGGTGATCGGACACTTGAGTGCTCAGGGCAGGCCAGATCCAAGGGGAGGTCTCTGTTGTTTTTCTAGTGTCCAAACAAAACTTGAACCCCTCCTATTGATGCATCTATTGCACTAAAATACATCAAAAATGGAATACAATTGAGAAAGTTATGACCCCCCAAAGTAAAGTGGGTTAAGAACTCAAAAAAAACAAATCATTGAACGCATAAAAGCCAATTCTCAAGCACCCTGAAAATTCTTTGTATTGTTTTCTGTTGCTATTAAAGTTGAAAGATGGTTTATAAAACTTTAAGTGGCACTCCTACAACATTTTAAATCGTTTAAAATGAATAAGAAATAAGAAAGTTATGAGGTTTGAAAGTAGGAGGGGTCAAAATGAAGAAAAATGAAAAAAACTGTGTTTTGCAATTCGAAAACAATGTATTTTCTTTCGTGCTATATTTTTTGGCTGGTCTTTTGGTTTTGCATTTCAAAGATGATTTGTAGAGCTTGAGAAGGTGCTCCTATAACATTTTAAATCACTCAAAATGGAGAAGAATTGAGAAAGATCTGCCAAAGTGTTTGGTCATAGGCAGGTGATCGATGATGGGCTGATTTACCCTAAGGGATTTTAGAGTAGTGACCAATTGGGAAAAACCTCTCAAAATACAAAGTCACCAAACACATACAATACAACCAAACTTCACTCCTCATAATGAATGCACACACCCTCATAATGGAACACCTTCTCATGAAATTGGACCAAAAGACACTCATGGGTATGTGTGCTCATGCATGATAGGTTATGATTTTCTGGTCAATTTTGGAACGTACCCAAAATGGTGATCAATGACCCAAAGATTCAGCAAGCTTTAGCCAAAATTTTGCAATATATAAGAAATATGAAATTAAAAAAAAATCCTTAAATAATTTTGGCTATCTACCTGAAGTAAGTGTAAAAATCTGGTAAGTTTTCTTTAAAAATTTCAAATTCTAGTGATTGAAAATCTAGAAACTCTCTTCATTTTCAATTTTAAGTTTTTTTTCTTTTCTTTTTGGGTCAAATCAGAAGGTGAACATCTTACATGCAAATGTTACTTTCCTTATTATTGCATGCACAGCATGCACAAGCACATGATCATCATTCCATGTACATGTTATTGTTACCTAACTAGGATGAACATCACATATATTTACTTATTCAACTTTAACTCAAGTAACTCATAGTTGCCCCTGGTCCGGGGTGTAGTGCCTTGTTGCCCGGGCATTATTACCCTATGCTTAATTGTCCTTTTGTCAAATGCTCAAAACAAAGCCTCCAGAATTCTGCAGTGGCATGTAAGCACTGGGGCATTTTTTAAGGAAAAATTGTTTTATAAAAAACTTTGTGATTTTCCCCAAAAATTAGCCAAAATAGTCAAATTTACACTGCAAAAAAAAAAAATTCTCCAAAAAATTTCAAACCAATGAAAAAAATTAAAAATTAAAAATAGAACTGGTATTATGCATTGACCCAAGATACAGTTTCCTTTTACATTTTACTCTTTCAAATTTCAATCAAACTCTCTCCATTTTGTCCAGAACCTTTAGTGTGTTCACACTGAATTAATTTTGACTTCAGAGACATACAACAATAACCCATGGTTTTTAAAGACCCTTTCAAATTTTAGTAGGGTTAGGTTTAGGGTTTAAGTAATTAGTAAGACATGAATGATCAAGTCAAAACTAATGTCTTGAGTCAAGAATTGTCTTTGATCTCTTGAAAGCCCACTTTTGCCATTTTTTGCAATTACTCTTCAATTTCATATTTTCAAGAATATTACCGTACATAGATGATCTAACACTAACTCCATATCACAAACAATGCTTACAATCTTAGTTAACCCACATCTTGAAGGATGTCACCACTCTAGATTCACCGGCACACCTAAGAGAAACCATAGAAATCCAACACACCACATGACAATCTCTCAATATTGTTACTCCTTTTTCAACCAACACTAATGTTAAAGACTTGACATAATGTTGCATCGGCACTTGCTTATTTTAGCAAATCACTAAAAGTATTCTCAACACTTTGCAATGAGCCTTTTTGAAATTTGTAAGGTTAAACTATAGGGTGTGAGCATTCTCAAAATTTGGGAATGTCCCCATCCTTGGCAAAATTTTGAGAATGTTCCCAACCTAGCAAGAGGTTTTGTGCTTCATTGAACATGAGGCAAAGGTCATCATGAACCTAAACATGTGTAGGTTATGAGGCATAGGAAGGGGAGGGTTTTTACACCTACTCATTAAGAGTGGGACGGATGTTAAACCTATTAAGTCCTTAAGAGTGGAAGGGATCTTACACCTATAAGTAGGCATAAGATCCCGTCCCACTCTTAAGGAGTAGGCATAATGTTCCTTAGGTTTTTTTTCTAGAAGGGATATTCATGGGTGTAAGGTGCCCTCCAAATACACTAAAAGATTTCTCATAGTGCTTCATACAACACAAAACAACACGGATGCAAAATGATCACCCATGCTTTCTAAAAAATTCACATTCAACTACTTGACATATTATTGGGGTATCCCAATCACGCTTCGTGGGGGCAAAAGAAAGGGGTCCCACTTACTACTCATCCCCTTCACCAAAGTCTCCTCTATATGGAGTGATCATGTTAGCTATAATAGTAATGAAACTATCACTAGGTAATTGTAAATCCATTGTTGTCATAAATCAACACTTTTGCACTCCCAAATCTGTAAGAAATACCCAAAGTCACTCACACACAAAATGATAAAGTTGAACTCCCAGGTCGATAAGAAATCAATTGGTCACAAGTAACAATGAAGGATCTGGCTTAGTCATTTCAAAATCCAAACTCACAATTGCACATATCCACATGTTAGCATCTTCTCAAAAGTCGCACCAAAACCCAATTACAACTTCACAAAAGTCCCAATCCGATTGCACTTCAAGTGCAAATTAAGTTATCTCCCCAGAAAAATAAATAAATCGATGAATGAATGAACCCACTATGCCCAATGTTGACTCATTCATATCCGTAAAGATTCACAACTAATAATCCCTTGTTCAGATTGGATTTGATATCTTTCATTACAATTTATTTCCTTTTGAAACTCTTCATAGTCTTCACCATGAACTCTTGCCAAAAAAAAAAACAAAACAAAGGACTCTAAACACACCAAATTGCATAACGAAAACACGCATTTTCTGAAGACAACTTTTCAGCAAACAACCCTTGAACAAGAGATTGAAATACCTTCAAGAATTTCCAAATGATAGTTTTCTAACCCTCTAGTGCTCTAACTACAAACCCCATCATGTATGAGCCCTATACAGCAGCAATCACACATGGTGTGTTTGTCTGGTATTGCCTTTCGAAGATACTACTAGCCTCGTCCTGGTGTTGGGTACCTTCTAAAAACTTTCATACTGGCAGTCTGTACAGTCCTTGCAACCAGTGTCGATACAAATGTTGATACCAGGCTCAGGCAACATACCAGACCAACACTGGCATAAACATTAACTACATACAAAGTCAACCTTTGCTCAGTTCTATACGTGTCCCTTGCCTAGTACCTTATTGTAAATTTGATATGGTTTCTCCATGCACAAACTACAGCAGATCTGATTTGTACACTGAATCCACCCCCACAAAAATGTGAGGTTGCCTCTTTTTGACAAAGACTCTTGTGGCCTTCCCAACAATGTCCAATTCATACACTGAATTTACCCCCCACAAAAATGTGACACTACCTCTTTTGGACAAAGACTCTTGTGACGTTCCCAACAATGTCGGGTTTGTCCCAACTAGAACTTCCCTACTTGATCGTCATGTGTAATATCTAGCACCTGTATTCCCATTCTAGATCCCACCTTGACATAAGTAAAGCTCATAGACAAACCCTGTATCACCAGTCCATGCAATAGAACACTTCAAACTGCTTACAAAAATTGAGCAATCTGGACTGACTTCAGATTGACTTGAAGATCTATCACCTGAAAAGTCAGGTGCCAGACCAAACAGTCATAACTAAGAAAGTCCAGATGCCATTCACTCCCAAAGCCTGGAAGAAAGGAAAAAAGTGATTAGAAAGAATTTAGCAGCTTGATAGAACAATAGAGCTCTGTTGCATGCCTAATAGCACTGACCCTCCCCTGCAACAGACAAGTTCTCCAGCTTCTTCTGTTCTGAGGGGGATTTATGAAACCAGTTTCAATTCAATGGCTAAACTCCATGATGCCAATCATAAACAAAGGGGTAGCATATGATGGGATCATGGTTTGGGCACCATCGTGTACCCATAGTTTAAGGTCCTATGCTGCTTGTTGGTGGTCTGTAATACAACTTAACTCACGATTAAATACCATGCCTAATTTGCAAGGAACTTGGAACCTGAATTTGTAGCCCTTAAATGCCCAAGAACCCATTGTGATGTAACTTTAGAGGGAAACACAAGATCTCCAGGCATCCTTGAGTGACAAGGCACAATGAAGCTTTGGGTGTGGACGCAAAGAAATCATCATGAAAATTGGTTGGGGGCCCAAGTCATGTATGTGAAAGAAAGCCAGAAAATCCAGCTGAATGCTATCCTGCAGCCTCATTATCTAGAAGTGCATGCACTGATGCTGCCACTAACCTGCCAACCCAAATCCAATAGAAACCTCTTTCAGAACATAACTACTTCACCTTAGAAAATTGGAAACATGATGGAAGTTAGAATTATGGATAGCAAACAAATGCAAACTCCAGCAATAATGTGAGAGTAGATAACAAGGAACTCCTATGATAGGGCGAGGTCAGACCTGTAGATGGCAAGAAAGAAGAGGAGGATATAAAAGGCGAGCTTTATGAGTCGGTACATCTTTTCACGGTTTAGTGAAGTGAAAATCTCTGTAACATCCACCAAGTGCCGATGTTCCAAATACCTGACCCCCAAAAAACCAAAGAAAAACAATAACCACCACATGTTTTAGCATCCAAGACTAAAGAAGAAGGGAGATCACCAAATTTCCGAAAAATTGGCAGTTCAATTAATTTCATCATACAGAATGGCACAATGATATGCACAAATGTAGATGCAGGAAATGTTCCTTTCATACAAAATTTGGCAAGTGCTACTATTCCAGAAAGTGTGGTACTCTGTTAGAAAACAGAAGAGTGCTCTGCACTACCATAATGCCAATCACAGCTAATGATGCAGCAACCTAAACAAGGTTGTTGATTTACATGCACACTGCCTAACCATGTGTCCTTTAAAAAAAAAACCCAGCATAAACATATGTGAAAGTATATACTTGCCTGAATTTTCCAGATAGATTATTTCTGCAATTAAAGGAAAAATTGAAGAGACAAAAAAAACCCCCAATCCTGATCTACTTCACAACACATTAACTTGCTTTGGTTCATGCAGTAGTATATGAGACAACTTACAAGCGGCCATGATAGTATATGAGAGGGACATTGATCAGAAAGATGAGCCAGTAGCCAAATACAAGGTAGAGACATGATAATCCAACATGGAGAGCAATTTCTGGAACCACGAACTTGTTGATGCGGGATGCTGAATCAAAAGGGTTGATGTAGTCAAACTCCAAATCGGATAAACACATTAACTGCCAGACAACCACCAAACCTTCCCTCCAATTTAGATGCCTCAAAAAAAAGGCCCATCCACACACACACACACACACACACACACAACCTTCCAACACAGATAGATTGCAACACAAAATGGTTATTGGAAAAGGGTAACAGAAGTCTCAAACCTGACCTAATTAATTTACTGAGGAACCATGAAGAATACCATTGCTGAAGTCTGTTTTAGAATGCTAAACAGAAGCATGAAGCATCATGATGATAAAGAAAACATCTAAAAAGTAGTTTCATATACTGATGGGTCTGACATTTGGGTATAGGGTAAACCCTAAACCCTTGAATTGGGTAAACCCCAAACCCTTGAATTGTAGTGCCAGATAAAAGCAGAGTGTTTGTCACATATGAGAAGAACTTAAAATAAGAAGAATGCCTTCATCTGCAGAGAGCTGACATCCCCTTATGCATCTCACATAGCTACTTACTCACTCTTTCCATATGGTCAAGTGAATTTACAGGATTCCTAATCAGAACCAACACTATATTCATAATTGCACACACAAGCAAGAGCAATGAGCAAGGAGCAAGGAGTCTTCTTGATGATCAATGAACAAGAGTCTTGTTAATGATCGATTTGCAGAAGACAAAACTCCTGCTGCTGACATTCAGGCAGAAAACATGGGATTCCCAATTCTTGTTGAACATTGAACAAGAGACACAATCAAGGTCAGAGACGTCTCAACTGAAACCATGGTCCCAGACACAAAAAAAAGAAAACAGGAGGAAAGGGTGGGTTCGATGGTTTGTTTGTTTGTTACCTGGTAGACCAAGATACCCAAAAGAGCAGCCACTGCCAAGAAGGTAAGGACGCCCAATACGAGCTCCAAAGCCATGCCTTATTCGGTACATGCGCTCCCCTTTTCCCTCTTGCGTTTATAGAAATCTATTCTTCTTCTTCTTCTTTCCCTCCCAACTGCTGCCCTCTTTCTTTCTCTCGCTGCCCCCGAACCCTAGAATGCGACTTTCTATGTCTTTGTTATTATTCTTGACGTCCATTTCTCCTCCAGGATGACCGACTCACATCGAGGAACAGAAGTAGACATTTGGGTTGCAAGGATGATCGCTGGTTTTCTCTTAATTGCAAAGAAGACTGGCTATCTCTGCTGCTGCTGCCTCACTGAAGAAATCATTCCACAAATCCTGGGGGAAAAGAACGACCCAGTAATGACTCTCACTCTCTTTGGTGGCAAGAATCCTTGCACAAATTCTTCCAAGAAAGTAAAAGAGAACCAGCAAGAGTTTTCTCTATGCTACTATGAATTCATTTCTATACCAAAATTCCTTTGGGTGTGGTTGAGAAGAATGGACAGACCCGATGACTGTCTTGATTACTTCTTTGGGTTGAGTGATCTAGAGGTGTTATGTTGTTACACTGAGAAATTTCACTTTTGTTTCAGCAGATTTTACTGTATTTGAGTCAACTTTTGCAAGCATGAATCCCCCTTGTTTTTGCTGGCAAAAATTGCTTTCTCTTCAAGGGATTTCTGTTGGGAAGAATTGGATTGAATGTAGAAAGTGTTTTGTTTCTTGTGAAAGAGGGGGAAAAAAGTCTATCAACCAGCTTTATTGAGAGGGCCTCTGAAAATGAACTCAAAATCACACAATCTAAAAGTCATGGAAAAGTAAGATGGCATCATCCAACTTTAACAAGGATGCTTCCAAAACTGTTGTAATACGTGATATGCGCTTCACGTGCTCCTGCTGGGTGTTTGTTAGGTTCACATTTGGAACATGAATGTCAGTGCCCGCAGCTTTTGCTGTATCAATTTGTTGCAACAATCCTAACACCTGTCCATGTAAGTCAGAAAATGCTATTAGCTTCCCATTTGGACACAACCTCTTTCTATCAAGAAAAAAAGACAAAATGTTTCAGATTTGAGAATAAGAGCCTGCAAGGAGGTTATCAAGATAAAGAAAGAAATGAGCATGAATTGACACCAAGCCTGCTTTTTCAGCATTACTTATTACACCCTTTTTTTTAAAAATTGCACAGAAGAAACATAGCAAATGATGGGAAGGTAAGTGAGAACTGCACTATGCTCTTTGTGTCATTTACCTCCTGCTCTTTTTCAAGCTCATGGGCAAGTCGTTGACTCAGATTGGATGCAGCATGGTACATGTCATCCAGCACCTGATGTAATACAGCTCGCATATTGACCCGCCACAAATGTATTGACTTGCTTGCCACATGCTCTGTGGTTTTGGCAATTTCCTGCATGGTTTATTTTCATTCATTACCCAATGTCCATCTCCCAAGATGAGTTCTCAAAACTAATTCTACGGACCAGATATGACAAGCATCCTACAATTCTGCACCACAAACTTAACATAACTGCTCTTAGAGCATCTCCAGCAGAGCTCAGTATGTGACCCTAGAAAAATATTTCTCGCATCATAGTTATAGTTACTTTTTTCCAACCCCACTCATAAAACTGAAACTGGGATTGCAAATAGGTGGGAGACTACAAATAGCAACCACCTCGACCAATCCAACCCATCTAGCCAATCAGAAACAGGAAGCAGTCAATAAATATGATTTGACTGTGTTTATTAGACAGTTCCAGGGCTCCCCAGGGCTAGGAATGCTGTGCATTTTTCCAGGGTCACAGCAGTCTTCAAGTGGATTCACTAGATTTGACTGCTGTACCTCATCCAAGATTTCCAATGCAGGGTCACATGCTGAACGTTGGTGGAGATGCTCTTAGTCAAATGGAAGCGCAAAAGTAGTATCCACAAGGATGAAAAAAGGGAGTCATTTCTATACTTGAAGACAAGAGCTCAATATCTACTGGCTCAAAAAGATTGGAGAGAAAAGGTTACTGGTGCAAGAACAAGAGCATTGGAAAGATACAAATCCTTTCAGAGCAAAGGTGTCAGCTTTGCCACATCAAGACAGTAACACACCTGGACTTGTACATAGTGATCTTTGAGAAGCTGATACAGCAACTCCCTCACATCCTTAGGCACCATCGCTCTCTCTCCTATCTGTCAGCATATCCTCCCAACTTGTAATGCAACCAACCCAGAATGAACCATCACCACAGAACTTTACAAAACTTCTTTGCTTCATTCACATGCTAGAAAATCAATACATTAACCCATACCTGCTTCTGTTCTAATTGGCCCTTTAATGCCAGAAGCCTGAAGATGCGGCAACACTCCCGTCCATATCGCTGTAGTACAATACCTTCAACCTGCAGTCAGAAAAAAACACAATGTTCCAGTGGGAAAAAGCATATAGACAAATGATCAACATTAGATGTCCTATGGTAATGATAATGAGTACAGCCAAAAATTGAACTGCAATCCAACAACAAAAATTAAGATACACTTGATCAGTGTCATCTTACCTCATTTTGTCGGAGAAGCTCAACGATTTTGTGTAAGTCTGGGGAAAGTCTTGTGAAGGAGTAATTTAGTTTTTTGCAAAACTGCAGCTTCATTTGTCAATCTCATGTGCTTTACTCCTGAGTGCCTACACTGCTTTCAGACTAGAAACAGAGTGAAATTATGTATAGACATCTCCCTATCTGTTCTCTAGCCTTCTTATTTCTGAGATACCATTACCTGTGCAAGAGCCCTAAACCCTAAATATAGGATGTGGATACTGACAACGTACTGATTGCCTTCTGCAAGTCCTGCTCTCTCCCCTGCTCTCGAGACATAACCAGCTGAATCAGAGGCCAGTTGTTGCAATCCTACTCGAAGACGCTCAACAGTCATCCCTTGACCCAATGGCAAATTCCGCACACTATTCATGATAGTGTCTGATGACACTGGAACTGCACTGTCAACAAATCACTTAAACCTCAAGCTAGGAAACATTGGTAAACCTGGACTAATTTGATTTAACCTCACCCCTGGTTTGATATGCAGTGGCATCCTCCAGATCTTCTCTTCAAAACCTAAGCATAGTTGTTTCCTTGTTCTTAATGAAGAACTAAGCACATAAACCAATTGTTGAGGAATGCCAATGTCCTAGAAACTTCAGAAACTTAGTGTGTATCCTGGAAATAAAGGTGGTCAAAGAAGGAGAGCAAACTTTAGACTGGCTAGCCCACTAATCTGGGCATGCCTGGGAGGATTTACAAGCCTTCACGTACTATACAAACAACTCCATGCAGGCATTGGTGGATATGGGCAAATAATATATGCTGGTTTCTTCTGCACCTTATCAAAGAGCCTTGGGGGATTTGCAGCTGTGTACCTGAACTGTGTTGCTTAGCAGAGGTTTCAAGCCTGCGTGTGGCATCAAGCATCCCCTCCAGGACTGTACCTGCCACAGAGTCTGCCCTTGATCTCACGAAAGCCACACACACCTGCCATTCCCAATCCAAACTGATCAAGAACCCCCAAGTTCAAAGATCTTTGTTGTTCACAGTGCTGATGTGATCAGTAGGAACACTATTCCTTAGGGTTTAAGACATTCAGACATTCCCATAGTCTAGATCATTATTGGTGAAGAGAAGCAATCTGTGATGGACAGCAGGAAGGGTGGGTCAATTTGAGATTGAGCTTTGGTGCTTTGTTACCTGATGTCTCAACCTCCGTATAAACTCTTCATAGTTCACACGCCATAGGACCTCTTTTTCATCCACAGCAGCAGCAGTCTTTGTGTCCATTTGAAGAGCCTCTCGTTTCCTCTGCATGCATCAACAATAGAAGCTGTCACAGCTCAGCCCATTTCAACCAAAAATTCAATTTGACATTGGAGAGGACTGTACTTTATCTTGCAGACTGCCATTCAGCTTAAACCTTAGTCTTTGGATTCTGAGGAAGTTTGAAGCAGTATGACTGACCCCAAAGAAAAAGTCAGTACAGAATCCACTGTAAGAAGGAAAACATGTGGCTCCTCCACCTTAAGCATAGAACAAGCTTCCCTAACCTTTTGACCAATAGGGGTGGTATCACCCATTTCCATGTCTGTTCCGCCCATGTTAATTAAGGAGACTGGGACTTGAAATCTCTCTGCATCCGTTGGAGCTGCTGCTGACATTACTCGTTGCTCCTCTCCAATTGCTCCATTGGCAGCTATTAAAGATGCTCCTCGACCACGCTGTTTAGAGATACACCACAGAAATGTTTTGGAAACTGGAGTCTTTTGTACAAGTAATCACAAAAGTTCTTCAAATTGCACTTCAAAGTGGACCCCAGAGTTTGCAGTAATTATAAGAAACATCGGATCAAAAAGCATGTATCAATGTACTAGGCAAATAATGGCAGGACAATAGCAAGCTACTGGTATCTTCTATACAGCTATTACAGAGTTCTGCTCCACAAAATTTTCTACTATCTTCTTATGTACAGCTCCTTGTAATTTCTTTGGTGTTGATCAGAATTTGTAAGAGAAAGCAAATCTTCTCTTGTTTTGTTTTTCACATCTCTATATTCAGAGGCTGCAGATCTATGTCAAAAAGAAAACACAACACCTATGCAAGACCAAGTTCCATTTGCTCCTATGCCACTCACTATCTAGTCATGGCATCTGCCCCAATGCGGTCTTCTTTAGAGGCCAAAAGTTCAAGCCAGGATGCTTACTGCAGAACCGCGTGGGGTCTTTTTGGGAGGCTCCACAGCAATCTTTGGACGCAAAGATGGTTCAGGTGCTGGGCAACGCTCAACATAGTGGTTAGACAGCAGCTTTCCAAAGCAATCCTTCACAGCAGTTGCCACCTCTCCCACCGCTGTTTATTCAAACACACAAAACAGAAAAATAGTCAAAAGGGGCATGACCCATTTGCTACTCCTCAATGTTGCCAAAAGGTACTCAACAACCATGTCCAGGAATTCAAAGAAATTGTTTAAAATCAATGGAACATTCAGACAAAATCAGTACACATGGTTACCTTTGCCTCCACGTGCAGCAGCCCGTTGAATAAGCTGCTCCAATGTCAGTCGTCCATGTTCAAGGAGCCCCTCAATGAGCGCCTCTGCCTGATCACCCAAATAACATTTCCGCATGATGAAAATTCAATCTACACATCCCATTTTTTTCCTTGACCATATACCACAAATACAAACAACAGAGACATGAGATAAATTGGGAATGATGACAGATGAATTTATGAGAATACCTGATCACCAACATCTTCCTTGACAAGTACCAAAAACTTTGGGAAGCGCAAACGGTGCAGAATGTTGTCAGTTAAAGCAATGTAGGAAGTTGATACCCTCTGAGGTGCAGACCCAACACCTGGAACCAACAATTCCTCTCACCACAGATTAGAGAGGATAAAGGTGGAAGAAGAACTTGAGGTTGAAGAACTTCCCACAAAAGAATATTTTCACCTTACTATTTTGCCAAAAAATCCACCATGATAATCTCAGCAATCAATCACAATCTGGACTGCATAGAAAACAGGAGGAGCACACATAGAAAACAACAATGTACCCTCATGCTCCACTTTGAATGCTTGGGCGCAATTGTGCTGAATAAGAACAAGAAGGCAATTGCGAAGCTGGGTTATGTTCATTCCTGTGTAGCGTGCAATTTCTGGGAGTGACAATTGCCCTCGGTACACCAAACTCTCACATACTTTCTGCAATCATCATTCAAACCCAAAACCCCAAGAAAATACCCATCACAAATTCAACAGCCCATTTCCTCCTCAAACCCTAGTGTCAGCAGATGTGAACTCTGTGTGTCTGTCTCTTCCCCCCCATGGGTTTAGGGTTTAAGGTTTAGGGATCATGAGAGTGGATTGAATTTTTCCTGCATTCATCAAAACACACAGAACCAGAGCAGCAATCTGAATGCCTGAAGCAAAAATTGGTGCCTGTAAGAAGACTACAGAAATCTGACGGCTTCTTCAGACTTACTTTCCTGGTAAAGATTTCCAAGGCTTTTCAGCTGTGGGATTCTTCTGCTCTCGTTAGAGCTACCAGACTACTTGAAAGCCTTGAAGAGTGACTGGAAGTACTACGTGGGATTTTCCCCCTTTGTCTCCCTCTCTCTCTCTCTCTAGATGATCAAATGCTCCAGAAACAAACAATGCAGGGCACAACAATAAAAAATGGAAGAAAAATTAGACTTGAGAAGCAACAACCGAAGACCTAGTCTTCCAAGCTTTTTGTGGTTTTCTTTTCCCGTGGTGGACGAGGTTTCTATTCTAAACTACTTGCATGTCTTCTCTGCCCCTCTGCCTCTGGCAAAGCTCAATAGCCTGCTAGCCAGCGATTCAGAAAAAACCCTAAATGCATGCAGAGAGCACAAAGAGATGGACGATCACAATTGAAGAAGAAAGCAAAACCCAGAGAACACCCCATGGCAGAGAATCGAAACCTGAACAGATTCACCAAAGTGCGAGAAGATCAGCTCGCATGCCAGTTTCCTGCCAAACTGCGTTGCCATGCTTGTTGCTGCTGCCTCCTCCTCCTCCTTCTCCACCCCCAGTGGCTAGCTCGCTCTTCTGATCAATGTACCATTTCCCGAATTGTCTGTTTGTACAACACTATCTTCTTCTCCTCCTGTGTGTTTCTTCTCCTTGTTTCACATCTTGCTTCTTCTTCTTCTTCTTTTTCAGTCGTGTTCTTCTGGGTTTAGACTTCAGTCGTTAGGGCTTTCTCTCTCTCTCTCTCTTTTCTGATTTGCCTGCTCAGAGATATGCTGCCACTCCTTGTGCTTCTTCTTCAATTGCTTTCAATATAATCCTGCTCGTAATGTCCAAAGAAGAAGCATTGAGGTGGTAGCTTCGGCTTTTAAGTTTTATATTTCCCAGAGTTTGGAACCATGTCTCAAAAATTAGGGTTTCATGCACCCTTCTTCTTCTTTATTCATATTCAACTCAGATTCTCTAATCGTTCAAACACTCAAAATTAAATTTGGTAACATTCCATCTCTTCAGTGTCTGATTGATATACACTTCCTTTTTCTTCTTCTTCTTCTTCTTCTTATTTGTGGGGGTTGCACTTGGTGAATTGCATTAAAAAAATGGTGGGTTTCGGTTGTGGACAAAGTGGGGAGCAGGCAAAGGGTTTAGGGTTTAACATTTCTGCTGCTGCTACCCACCCTATCGCCCTGATCCATTTTCGTCAGTACTTACCGCAGCGGGGCGGGTATAAGAAATTGCATCGAAACCCCTTTCCGGGTATCAATCAGGGCATCAAAGCTGATAACCATGATCCTCGGCAAATCAAATGCCCGACTCTTATGTTGTATGTAATGATCACGGTTCTCAGTTTTTATTTTATTTTCAAATACCAAGAACCGACTGTTCTTTGAATCCGACGTTTTTCAACTGCTCAGATCCGACGACTATTTTTTTTATTTCGGCATTTTTCAAATACCCGGAACCGGAGGGTATTAACAAGCCCACAATACACACCTTGTTTGTTACTCACCCCCATAATTGTCTTTTCCTTTAACATCAAAACCGTGCTCTTTACCACAACAACTTGAACCAAAACCTAAGTAAATTCATTATACCCTAAACCTTTGGGTCTAGCCTAGTGTTGTTCTTCCAAAAAATAAATAAACAAATAAATAAATAAAATTAATTAAAAGTTCGAAACCACCCATAGATTGATCAAACTAATGAACCAAAAAAAAAAAAAAAAATCCAATCTGAAAATATAATTATCACAATGAAAATGTACTAGAAAAGGCATAAAACATTGGTTCAATATGAGAATCTAAAACTATTAATTAATTATTAAGACTTATTATGTAGGGGCAAAAGGGGGCCTTGTTGCTTAATACTAGGTGCACATGTGGAGGCTATCTTGAAAATATACCACCTGGAATTTGGATGCCTTACTTCTTCTTCTTCTTTTTAATTGCATGAATTTCTAAATTTTGATTGCCATCACAATTAAGGTCAATGGATTTTTTTTTAATTTTTAAATTTTTTTAAAAGATTTTTTTCAAATTTTTTTCAATGTAGCTCAATGTAGTTCAATTGCAAAGAAATCAAACTCATGCAAAAAGTTGCCTTTATATGAAACACATTTATAAATGATACAAATAATTTTATTCAATATTAAATTGAATGTTACACACGATGTACATCATTAGGACTAAGTTTCTTTTTGACATATATTGTGATCATCCACAAATTTGAACACTCCAAAAAAAACACATCTCAAATACACCAATGAAGCATGCAAAATTAACACTCTCATCACAATGTGGGCCAAATTCCTAGCCATGTCTCCAACTTGCCAACCCTCCCCATTATAATCTTAAAGAATCACCCAACTACTCTAGCAACCACCAAATTTTTGCAATATTTTATTTCAATATCTAATGGAAAAAAAAAATTATTGTTTAGATCTCTTATATTATGTGCAATAGGGGTGAGAGATTACTTTAGAACTTTACAAGCTCCAATGGTTCCTTGTCTTTTGTTGTCAAATGTTTCTTAAATATATGTTTCTTAAATTGATTGTTTTGCTTGAATCTTAATCGGTGAGGGAAATTTCAAAAAGGAAGTTTATGGCAAGGGATCATACATACTTATGTGCACAAAATCATGATTTTTAAATTATTTTTAAGTTATTATTTTTTTCATGATCTACTATGATATTGTTATAGGAGGAATGAAATTATTTAGATTGTAACATGCAATAATTAAAATGGTTTTTCACACTTCACATTCATATTTGAAAAAATTGTTTGTTTCACTATTTTAAGGATTAATCAACAACGAAATCAACTAGGTAGGGCAAAATAATATATAGGGTATGTTATGTTTGTGAAAATTTTCAAGGACCAATGAAAATAGGAAAAAAGGACCATTATTTTCAATGCTCAATGGAGGAAGGTTATGTGTAGGTTTAAAGTTTTTTTTGTAAAGGCCAATGGGATTAATAGATTTGATGGTTTGAATTTGTTTTTTTAATTTTTTTGGAATGAACTAATAGTTCAATGTGTAATAACTACAACTACTTATAAACATGGTTTTAACACATTACTTGGGCACTTTGTTTGTTTTTTTTTGTTGTAATAACCCTATTTAACATTTCATTTTACTTTTAACACCTCATTTAGGATTTCAAGTAACAAGCAACGTGGTGGTTGCCTCTAAAGCCAAAGTTTTTGCCCATGTCCTAGACAAGCTACCTCCACAATGAGCCAATATTGGCTTAGAAGTAGGAAGGGTTATTTAAAAAATGGTTATTTGACACTAGCAACTTAGTACATTACATAGTAAAAAAAATAGTAGCATGAATTACCTTACCCTAAGGTCAGTTTCATCATTAAATAATCCTCAAAATAATGAAATGAAATTTTGTGAAAATATGAAGTTGACATGTTGAAAATCATCATAATTATCATAGACACCATTTTGAATCATTTCACTATTCATATCACAATAGTATAGTAGATGATGGAAAATAATATAATTTCAAAATTAAAAAAAGAATTCATTTTTTGAAAAAAAAAAATTATTTGTTTTATCAATGTGGAAACTAACCCTAGGCTACAATAATACATTGGTGCCATGTAGGTGAAAAAAAATTAATTTAGTAAATTTTAAATAAGTCCCATGCCTAACACTTCCCAACTATGTATGCAATATTATTGGCCAAGTTGACTTGTTTCCAAGTAAGCAAAAACCTATACATTCGTAATTTTTAATATAATGTTAAGGTTTTAGATCTCAATTTAGGACATCTAAGGTGCAAAATTGATTGTGCAAGGAGCTAGTTGCATTTATGCCATACCAATGGAAAAGAAAGATGAAGGGAAATTAATTATGTTACTAACTTTACAAGCACCCTCGTAGAAAGGCAATACTAGAATTGAACCCTAAAATGGGGTTAACAATTGGAGATCAAACCCCATAAATTAGGAAAACTCTATGATCGATAGATCTAAACAAAATGCACCCTTGCATTCTAAATTTGTAATATATTCCAATATTATTTCTTTATAATTTTTAATGACATCACAATGATGTCAACATGAAGGTACTATTTCTACAAACATTAAAAGTAGGCACAAAGAAAAAAATTGATATGATAAATGGAAATATTATCATTCACCCATAATGGCGATCAAACTTGTTACACATTGATTACAAATGTTACAATGTTTTGAATGGGCAAAGGCCTACGTATATGACCAAGCTCAATGAAGGAAAAAAGACATGTTCATATTATTCATTTTGCACATCAAAAGTACAATATGATGTAGCCGTAGACCACAACTAATTCCTATAAACAATCGTGCACATTCATCAATAAGTAGGAATTTTAGTTCAAAAAAAATCACAAAGGTGAAATCAAATATGCAAAGGACTCTTGTTTATAGCAAAAGTAAATAATAGAAAATTTAAGAACATTACATTGGAAGAACAATTATCAAACAATTTTACAAGTTGCGAAAAAAAATTCAATTTAAAGGGTAATATTGTAAGGATATGTATCACATTATTGTGCTTGCATTCATTACACTTAAATCTATAGAACTTGTTGCCAAAAATAAGCAAACCTTTGAAAGTGGTTCAAAAAACTTTAATTTAAGCTTATTGCAAAAGGACACAAATTGTGGCCAACAATCAAATTGATCTAAAAATTGTGTACAAGAAAGTTCAAAATTAAAACAAAATTATAAAGATGGACACAAAGGTTTTGTAATGTTTATTTCTTTATTTCAATGAAAAAAATTAATCTTTTTAAACATCTCAAGAGGTGATCTTTCTTAGAACATCTAAAAAAATTAAAAGAGACGATGTTTCTCTCTAAGAATCTACACCTTTAATACTAAGAAAAAAAATCAATGTTGTCCATTTTTGAAACCACCATTACCCTTTCTGTAAAGGCAATTTTGGTTTTGAAATTGGCTAATACCCCTATTAAATGGACATTGTCCCATCAAAAGTCAATTGTTATTCAAAATACAATAGGGTTGTACACTTAACAAAATAATAGAGTTGTCTTTGTTGGCAAGTGCCATCGCCATACTAGTATTTTGGTGATGAAAAATTGAAAATTCATAACTTCCCTAAACAAAGTTTAGATTGAGCTTTTAAAAAGCCTTTCATATAATTGTTAAAAAAAAAATTTCAATGTCATATCACTTGTTTTAATCAAATATGATTTGACTACTAAAATCATCATAAAAGATGAAGTTTGGTAAGCAATTTGGTAGTGTTTGTTAACAATTCAATAAACAATTTAATAATCAATTCAATAAACAATTCAACAGAAAATTTTGATGGTTCATAACTTCTTCAAATATATTTTGAATTGAATGTTTAAAAAATCTATTTTATAGCCCTTAGAAACAAATTTCCAAAAATAAATCAATTGATAATCAAAATTTGAAAATATGTCATTTTCACTTTGAAAATGTCAAAAAAACAATGTTGAATAGATAGTTTTTGAATTGTTTGATAGACATTTTGGTAGACATTTTAAATAATTTGTGACTATTTTTAATAGTTTCAAAACTATTCTTTATCGTTATTTTTACAAAAAATTGTGGTTATTTTTGTAGTACCCTAGAACATTAATCAAAATTGTCCTTTTAACAATGGCCCCATGTGTATTTATAGGCCAGATTGTGGTTACATCATGCTTCTTTTTGTATCACAAGGTTGTTTTGCATTTCGTTTTTGCAAAACTTTAATGGGTGTTCTCACATATTCATTAAAAATTAACCATGTGAAGGAAATATGTTCATTATGGTCTTGGTTTCATTTTAGTCTCAATTTCAATCAATCTTAGGTTTTGATTTGAATTTTAGGTTTGGTTCATCTTTTTCTTTCTTTTCATCAAGAATTTATTATTTATCAATAGCATTTGACCTACAAAGTGCATTTGACATCTTTAATGGGTTTGTTTATCCTCCTTTTGTTTGTCCTAATCACCGTTTCGTCCTCCTCTTCTTTTTCATTCTAATTAACCCCCTCCTTTCATGTCATCTTGATCCCCCCCCCCCTTTTGTCATTCTCTTCTTCATCTTGATCCTCTCCCCATTCATTTGTTGTTGGTTACTATGTGTAGGTCATTGTAACCTTGTTGCACACATGACCTTTTACATGTGCCCCAACTAGCCTAACTCTAGCATTTACTTGATTTGGTGTTGTAAAGTTCAATTTTATATAACCCAATGACAAACTTTGGAACCAACTTCGAAGTTGTGATGGAATTTGTCCTCTATTCCTTTAATTGTTGGTATGCATTTCTTGAAGTTTCTTTTGACATGCATTTCAACCATACATTGAATTGTTTGTTCAACCAAGTTAAGTGACTCAACTACTCTCCTTACATTATTTTTTTCATTTTTTGTTCTTTGATTTATTTTTTGCTACAAAGTCTCCAAATATTCATTAGATGTCACAACATTTTTTGATAAGAAACCCAAGTTTCTCCCACCCCTATCGTTTACAATGATGTTTTTCATGTTGATATCTTGGAGTGGCACATCAACTCCATTTGGTCCTTCAACACATAGAATTACAATGGTTATGTAGATCTATTTTACATCTTCCTAAGAATCACACATCCCCTATTCACTAGTAAGAACAAATGCTTTAGCAAATGATTCAAAGATGATACCTTTCTACGCATCATGAAGCCATAACTTCTTGACCTACAACTTCCATCAACACTTGAATGTGATGGCATATGGTGATTACATTTAGCATCTCCCATGTCAACAAACCTTTACAATTGTATTGAATGAACAAAGGAGATGTGAAGGTTCATTGTTGTGTTAGGTTTAAAAACTTTTTAACAATTCTTTCATTTATCTTGTGATTCTAGTACTTAAATTTTCATTCTTGTTGTTTGGCCACACAACTAGCCTCATCAACAATGTCATCCCACCTTTCATGGCAAAACCACCCAAGGATCTATTCATTGTACATCAACATAATCATTTTCTTGGGGTTTTCTAACCACACAAGCAACGCATGAACATTTTACATTTGATTGAAGGAACTATTAATAATAATATGATGTTCACTACATAGACACAAATATAATTATATTGTGAACAACATAATTGATAGCTCATGCATAACACAGTTTTAGACATCTTTAATAAATGGGTCCAAACATGATAAAGTAAACAACTCTTTATCTTAATCAATGGTTTTTTCAAAAAGTAGAAGAAAATATATTTGGTAGGATTTAAAGCGTCAAGTACTTCCTTTTTTGAAAATAAGAATAAATTCATCATTTTATACAATACTTTGTTCTAGGGACTTTCAATATAGTCTCAAGGTTATGGGACTTTGTTTCTTTTCCCAATTGGGCATCAAAAAACATATAAAATCATGTTTGAATGAATATTGCATTTTTACACTTGAAACCTACAAAAAGTCCTCCTATAACTAAGATGAAATTGTAATTATGTGAACATCATACATATGTAAGTCTTATTATATATTTTCCTTTACTATGATCTTTCATGGACCTCTTTGTGATATATTTGTTTGGAATAAACAACAAATGAAGGAAAATGTATCACCTTGAACTACCCCTTCAAACCATAATTATTTATTTTCAAATTTAAAAGCTAGTACTCATAATCAATGTTTTTCTTTGTGATTAAATTTCATCACTTGGTGAAAGGGTTGTGAATTTAAAAAAAAGGTTGTGAAGACCACAAAGGATTTGTTTGAAAACTTTTGACCAAAGTAGCCAAATTTCAAGGTAGAAAGTTCTTAGCCATATTTAAACATTGATTCTAGCTTGTCACTAGAACATCTTGGGATTCCTAAAACTTTGAACTTAGGGTTTTAACTTGTAGCCAAATTTAGGTATGCCCCCTTTACCTCAAAAAATTGAAAAAAAAATCACAACAACTAAGAAGAATGAGTGTACCCAAAAAATATATATCTATATGTATTTTGCTTCTATGAATTGACTTTTTGTGCATATTGATAAAGATCCCCAATTTTGCATCAAGTAGACTACCATCTATAATCGTTACCATGCAACTACCAAATGACATATATTGTAGTACCTTTTTAGGTTTGGCATTAGTGTGCCAAATGATTAATATAATTTGAAAATTCTAATTCAATGCTTGAAGTTTTGATTTTGAAATTTTTGACAAATAAGGAGTAAATTCAATAATATTACTAATGTTTTCATCAATTTCATGTTGTGCTTTTGGTTGGATTAATGAAAGGCTTCCTCAGTTTGTTGAGTTGGTCGTGGATTCAAATCTGGCCGCCTTGATTGAATTTTCAAGATTTTTAACATTCAACATTGTTTTTTTCTGAAAATTTTGGCAAAAGTGAAAATGATATAAATTGTGCCAAACTTGAAATGGTATACGGTACTACTTAGTGAACAATATAGACAACCAATAAACATTAACATAGATTTAAATGTCCATAATGCATAATAACATTTACTTGGAACAAGTTTCTTGGTATGATATATAATTAGTCGAAATTCCAAAGTGATCACAATGAACTTGAGATGATGAGATTAAAATAAGAAAACAATTAATGTTTCTAACCCCTATTACTACTTGGTTTGAATTGTTATTCACCTTGTTGACATCCTCCACACATATAAGCATTGTCTATTGACCAAAATAATTTTGAGAATAATTTTGGCCAATTGTTCAAATAGACATGACATGGTAATTTCATGCTAGTTGTAATGTTGAGGTCACATTTAGCACATCAACTTCACCATAAGAGCAGATGCAAAACTAAATAGATTTTAATTAAAAATATATAATAAAAAATTTAAACATTTCACTTAATAAAATAGAATTTGGTCGCATGTACTTTGATGTTCATGTGATTAAAATTGCTATTGCAAGTAGATTGTCTTTCACATGCAACCAAAGTTTCAATTGCATGCAATTAATTAAATGTGAACAAAATTATCAAATTTTTTAAACACATGACCGAAGTTGTGGTTGGACATTCAAAATTGAACAAATGTGATGAAGATTTTGGTCACATGTTAATATTTTTTACATGTAATGAAAATTTTGGTTGTATGCAATTTTTTACATGGCTATTGAAATTTTAGCCACATGTAAAAACCGAAATTGTGGTTGCACATTCAAAATTGAACAAATGTGACGAAGATTTTGGTCATGTGTTAATATTTTTTACATGTAATGAAAATTTTGGTTGTATGCAATTTTTTTTAATGGCTATTGAAATTTTGGCCACATGTAAAAAATTTACATGTGACTGCAAGTTTGCTTTTTTACATGTAACCAAAACGTCACACCAAAATTTCAATCATTTTTACATGTGACTAAAATTTGAAAAATTCAATTTGAACATAATTCACTTGTTCAAACCAATTTGTGAATATACTCACAACTCTTTGATGATCTAGAGATTCAAAATAGGAAGCACATCTTAGAAGTTTTTGGAATAACCTTAAACTTTCACATTTAGTTCCTTTGTTAAGGGAATCATTTTCTCCCTTTCTCCTTGCCATGCCTTGGGGCTTGTTGTTGGCTCGCTTTCTGATTTGGCCCCACATTGGTCATAAGCCCAAGGCTAGAGTTGTGGACACTTTTTGATTTAATTTTTTTTCTAACATTGTCATATGTAACATTAATGCATGAACAAAAAAAAAACATTATGATTTAATGTTTGCACAATTTCTTTGCAAGGTCTATCCATATGTACAACAAAACATATCAACTGAAAACGAACAAGATTGTGTATGTTAATTATTTTCCATTAATTTCATAGTGTTGATTGATTAATGTTCTCAAAGTATGGCCAGTTCACATGGACTAGTATTGTTGGTTAGTAGTTGTTATGTTATTTGGTTAATGATATATCTTGAATATTCTTTTCTACTTTCATATCCATTTTTGCTTTTACCATCCCATGTTCATTCATGGTTTTAACGCCTTCATCAAGGTTGATAACACATGTACATCACAACACAGAGGTACATTAGGAATGGCATGTCACACATTCACACTTAGAAAAGAAAAAATTCATTATATTTAAGCTTTAAACCTTGAGGAGGACATACAAGTTAAAGGAAACATGTGTTCTTTATCATCCAAACTCCGACATATTGCCATATAGATAAACAAAATCTTATACTATTTTAATTTAACAAACAAGCTTAAGTAAAAGTGGACAATGTTGTATAAAGTAAAACAAAACAAGGATGCTCATATAACCTCATTGGCAAAGTCCCGTGTGTTGACATATTTTCTTACCTTATGTAAAAGTTCTGACTCTCTACCTTCAATTCTCTTTTCAAGAAATAGATGAATGCTTGTTCTATCTTCCATGGACCGCACACTATTCATTGAACTTTTTGTAAAGAAACTGCAAATGTCAGTTGTACACGCATGCTGTCAATGGTCAGTGATGGTTGCACCCCGTACAGCATCTCCACCAACAGCACAATAATGACCTGTAACTTGCAATTTGCATGAAATTCAAGCCTCAAATGGCATGAATTTGAAGTTAAAATATGCATTGGATCCAGCACTCTCCTAAAGGGCCAGTGAAGAAATATAATTGCCTTGCATTGGCCAGTCAAAATAATTGGTCAATATGATGGCATTAAATGATCCCTCACTCTCTACTGTCCACTCACATTCATGGGTGTACATGATTTTGGGTGTGGTAAACACTAATAGAGGCCCACATACCAATGCTCTCAAGACCACCCCCCGCTATGAACCCTCTAACTTGCTTGATTCATGAATGCAACAACCTCTATACGAATAGAATTGTTCAACATACCTAACATCGGACCAGCAGACAGAAATTGCCAAAGCAAATACACTGTGTAAGATATACACAGAGGAGAAAACATTAATTGAAAGGAATACAGCAATCTACTTTGATGGCTTAAGGCACTTGATTTGCTGAGTCCTATCAGCCTGATGAAAGTAATCCTCTTGATGCCTATTCCATCAAGTCACAACACTTTTACTTTTACACTGTGAAAGCTTTGACAACTGTTTAGACAAAGCCAGATTTATCCTCTGGAAGACTCCAGGTTCCCAGAAAAGAGGCAGCAAAAGTAATTGTCACCATTGTCAGAAAAGTATGGAATGATATGGGAAAAAAAATTTGTGAAAATATGAACTTACAACAATAAAAAGTGTCAGATGTGACATCTCATGTTGCTTCAGATTCTTCCCATTCTAGCACTTCTACTCCCTTGTCATCTGCCTCCACTTGTGTTGTAGTTAGGTCCAATGGAGCATCAAGTGGTGGAGGCACCTGTCAGACACCCATTGAAATGCATCATAGTCAAATGGTAGGGAAAACTGCTTGTCTTCATTGAGATGTCTTGCTCACTGCATCACTAATGGTGAACTGATGTGAAAGTGACCATCTTCCATACAGGACCAGGAGAAACAAGGAATTTAGAGGAAGAGAGGATTGGAATACCACGTGGCGGATAAGTGGCCAGTCGATCCCTCTCAAAAATGGGTGTGCTTTTATGTCATTGGCACCTCTGCGTGACCCAAGCCTTTTGCTTGGATCTCTCTGTAACAGTGCTCTCATGAAATGCCTCACTACCAAACTTACCTGCAAAAATCCAATTTAGGATTCTCTTTTCACTTCCACTCTGTTACATGATTCCATATGACTAGTATCCTCAAGAGTCTTTTGCTACCTCAAACAACACTCTTTCTCCTCCTGCCATGAGCTTCTTAAGTCCCATGTCTTAAACTCACATCTGGAGTTGGACAGCACATCTTCCCAAGATCATGTGGACAACTCCCAAAAAATGCTTCTGGATTTTGGGCATAAGCAAAGATTCCAGTGACCCCATTGGGCTTTCACCAGCTGTGCTGACTTTCACTGCATTGTTCTAGGATAATGAGCGATTTCAAAGTAAAGATGGCAACACACAATTTCAACACTTACAGGGATGCTAGCAGGAAAAGTCAGATCTTTCTCCAAAATATTTGTGAATGTCTTTTGGCGGTTGCGACCTCGGAAGGGAGTGCGCCCATAAAGCATCTCATACATCAGAATACCTGCCACACATTTTTGGAGTGACTTTACTCTTCTATGTCATAATACAAGCCTTTTAGGAGAATCTACATTTCTGCTGAGCATAGTCATGAGGGAAAAAAAAGACACATACCAAGAGCCCACCAATCCACTGCACTACTGTGCCCTTGTCCTGTAATGATTTCCTGCAATCCCATGAGCACATAAGAAATTGAAAAGAAGTCTGATGTACCTATGTTTGAAGCAATATTTGGTGAAGGGAAATCCCAGATAGAGAGATCAGATTGGAGAGACTTACAGGGGCAATGTACTCTTCAGTTCCGACAAAGGAGTTGCTAGGTGTAACAGGTTCTGCAACAAATACAGGGAGTTGTGGAGCCTTGTGTTTCCTACTCCGACCAGGAGGAACCTCTGGAATAACAATCTGCACCATAATTGCTCCCAGCCATATTAGTAACGATTGTAAGCAAGCTACCTCCAGATAAGCCAAAACTAGAATTTGGAGCTAAGTGGAAGCTCATTACTCCAGCAAAGGACAAAAGAAAATTTACTTAAGTCCCAAACATCTCTGTGTTACTGCAATGACTCACTCTACATTTTAACATAAAGCACTCAGTGCATTCTTTAGTGTAGTTCCAGGTTGTCTTAGATGGCAGAACCTGCTCTATGCAAGGCAGCCCTATATGGAGGCACCTTCACCCTCAGTGTTCAAGGCGAAATTCCCTGTTGTCAGGGCATTACCTTACACATTCAATTGTTGCAGAGGTATTGAAGATTGGATTACAAGAAAATCAAAGAGGAAGTGAACCTGTGGTCTTGAGGTAGTCAGAAACGATAAGTCAAAATCTGTAAGTTGTATATGTCCATTTGCTTGAAGAAGAACATTCTCCGGTTTCAAGTCTCTGTATACCACCCCTGCACCCCAATTCTCTTTAACAACACTATTCATGAACTAGTCCCCACAATCTTGAGGTGTTGCAATAGTTATTTCCCATAGCAACATGCACAGCCACTAACTCAAGCAAAAATAAGTTGTGATTATCTAGACCAAGAAATTCCTTCCTGGAGTACGAAAAAGATGAATGGCCTAGAATGCTAGTGACCATACCCACACAATGCAAATACTCCAGAGCTATGACAATTTCAGCAGCAAAAAAACGGGCAATTTCCTCTGAGAAAACTTTTCGTGGTTGCCTTTCAAGAAGAAGGAAAAGCTCTCCACCCGGGCAAAAATCCGTTATCAAACAAATGTGGGTTTGAGTCTGCACATTCCAACTTTACATAAGCCAATGATATTCCACCCATTCCACCTACTTCAGCTTTCAGAATGAAATGAACATGCAAGTAGACATATAAACATAAACAGCTATGAAGAACAAATTATTTGGCACCTGGAAGGAAGCATATAAAGTGGGCAAGAATGGGTGGTCCATTATTGCCAAGATCTCCCTCTCTGCCCTTGCTCTATGCACCTGTTAGAATACATAAACAGCCTTCAGTTTTTTTAGAGCTCTCTACAGTTTGAAGTAGAAGGCAATATGTAAACAGAGACTTGAAACATAAGAATGTTTGTTTGGAATGCAGCTGCAAGTGTAGACTAGAAAGATGATTGTGAATCTCATATGTTACTTGCCACAAGACCTGTCCCTAACCTCTGTATCTGATCTGCAGTCTGAGAATGTACCTTATTCCGACTTAACATCATGCTTTTCTCCATAGCCTTCATGGCAAATACTTCACCCGTCTCTCGTAACTCCACCAAGTGTACACTTCACAAATTTCAATGGGAATCTCTGGTTACTATTGGTATACAATGGAAACTGGCACAAGATCTCAAATGTAGAACAGTCAGGACATCATTTTGTCACAGGGCACTCACACAGAACCTTCTGCCAAATTCAGTATGGACAGCAGTATCTGAAAATGGACAGTCTCAAGCTTACAAATGGTAACTCTCTTGCTGTATGTACCAGTGCTTGAAAAACTATGACATTTTAAGAAATATTACAAGGTATCCATGTTTATTTCATTTCATAGTCACCTTCCAGTATCTCCACATCCAAGAGGTTTGATTGGTCGAAAATCCTTCAATCCCAAATTTTGACCCTTGCTCCTCACCTATGGAGCCAACCACAAAAGTTATCAGTCACAACCTATGGCTATTCTCACAGAGCTAAATTCTCTCATGTAGCACTGCAATGAAAAGACTAAAGCTTGATGCAGGCGCTATTGTATGGAAATGAATTTTTGAACAAGAAAATGAAATGTGCAAAGCCATTATACCTCATTGATGGCAGCCCAAGACTTGGATTGTTTACTGTGAGGCTTTGGAGATACACTTAATGAATGCTTTGCCCATAAGTCCTCTGGTTTCTGCCAACCATGATAAAGGTGGTGAACACAACCACACATTTACAAATGGAAAAATACAGGTTGACAAAGTAGAAGAGCATGTATTAGCAACCAGCAACAAAAAAAGGTTCATCAATACCATATTTGCATCTGGAAGCTCACGCATTGCTCCATCAATGTCCTTTGCTGTCTCACGCACCTGAAGGATTACAACCAGTTGCATGTGTTCACACCAGTCTAACTGCAATCTTACTGCAGCAGTAGCTTGTACCAAAAAAGGCACTGAATTTGTCAAATCAATGTCAAAATACTGAAAAGTTGATCAAATTGTAGAAGGGGTAACTTGTTAATTTGGACAGTCGGGTCAGTGAATTGACTTTTGGCTTCATCAGTATCATCTGGCAGTGGATAAGGCTAGAAAGAGACTCAAATTTCATGCCATCCAACTCTGAAACAGGAAACATATGTGAAGAAAAAGGGCTAAATAAAAAGCATAATTGAGAGCACTGTCAGTGTTAACACTGCAAGGGCAATGGTGTGGGAATACCAAGAGAAGAAGACTTTCAGAGAAGATGGTAAGATGAAGGGTGAAAATGAAGGCCCACCACTTTGCTGCCATCTTTCTCTGTCTTTTCAGAAAGACGCTTGGTTTCAGGTTCTACATATTCACTCCCATCAAGTTGAACTCCAATAAAGTATTGCAGCTCCCCCTGTAAAGATCCTAACAGTCTTGTCAAGTAGGTCATGTTGAATCATGTGTTTTCACAAGGCACTCTATCTTGGCATCACTTCAACAGCAGTGATTAACAAGTGATGTTTGAAGCCTGACTGAGCACTATTTGAGTTCAAATGTCTATATTGATGTAATGCACACCACACACCCTGTATGTAACACCTAAGTCATCAGATCAAGAACTTCATCTTCAGCCCAATGAATCAGATCGTTCTGTGTGACCAAGGATGAAACTCACATTCTGGTCACGCATAGCCTGCAAGTGAAAGAGGTTCCAAAATGGCCTTCCTGCACCCACAAGAACATGAACAAGAAATGAGCATGGTTTCTGGAGCACTTTTATTGAACAACTCTCCATTACATGACTACTTACCTCTCTTCCATGCCTGCTGCATACATAAATAGTGGGGAACACAAAGGAAATAGTTCTATATCTGAGCAACTGAAGGTGACATGCATTAAAAGTTGCACAAGAGCTCAGAAATAATCAGCATTCAATTTGGTGGAAACCAATATTGGCTGCCATGGACTTCAACTAATATGTATGCTAAATCCAAAGTAAAAGTGATTTTGCCACCAGAGATTTGTTGGAACCTCTATAGCACAGGTTTCCAACACTCCAGGGCAGTTGATGTCAAGGCTTCAGAACATAGCAAGACCAAGGCATTCCACCACTCATATTTTGAGATGCCAGGTCCTGAACATGGTATCCAGCCCAAATAAACCTTCCACAGCACCAGCAGCTGGTGGACCAAAAGAATTGCTGTATATACATCTGAACTGAAAATGGAATAAAACAGAAGTGGGGCACATAAAATGAGTACCACTCTTAGTGTAGTTGAGCAATTGCACAGTGATGTCTTTTCGGGCAGATATGGCATCACGGATCTGCTGGACTGTGTTCTGATCTGTATCTGGTCCTTGCAAAAACCTGAAATTTAAAAATAGTATGACTCCATGCCAAACAGTGTTTGCAAAGAAAGTGAAGAAACTGGTTGCAGTTGAGTGGAGTGTCAAATGACTGTTGATTTACTCTTTCATCTAAAGAAGTTTGAACAGGATATCTATAGAATTGAAGAGAAATCTCCACAACAACAATTTGACAATAGCGTGACAATCAGTGCAATCATAACCTTATGAGAGTTACTCACAAAGTGTCAGACCATCACCTGCTACTTGTGATGAATAGCAGGGATGAGATGCCATGACTACCCACTGACTTCATCAGCTTCCAATGGGTTGGGTAGATAAGTACATAATTTAATCCACTGAAATTTTCAAGCAAATGACCATACAATGTCTGTGTCCCCGATTTCTATCACATTTCTGGAAGCAATGTGAAGACTCAATTTGAACATGACTGAAGTTGAAGTTATAATTGGGACGTTGGGGGATTGAAAATCATCATCTGTAAACATGAATTTGCTTCATCTTTGTGTTGGTGTAGAGAACAAAAAACTCACAGGGATCAAAGAATACTTATGCTAACCATCAAAAAAAAACTACCAAAGAAGTGTCACAATGGGAACCTGAGACCAACTGACAAGGAAAAGTTATTATCAACTTGAAGAAAACCATTAGTTGACTAGGGCTGTGACTACATCAAGGTGCAATTTGCCACATTCTGCAAGAACTCTGAATTAGGCACCTTGTGCCAGAAAAAGTACTTGGATGGGTGACCAACTAAGCCTTTTGATGGTGCCACCATGTACCCCACCTCCTGAAGGAAGTAGTCAGTACAGCTAAAGGAAGAGGCTCTCAAGCAAATCAGCTTCAGTTTGTGTTGAAGTTTCTAATGTTTTACTGTTGACTAGGACCTCGCCATAGAAAATATGCTGGAGTAAAAAAAAAGATCTGATCATCACAGGTAAGATACCTGCAATTCCTTAAAAGAATCCCTATACTAAGAAATATCTATACCCAATAGGCTGACATTATTTATCTTGGGCCTGTAGTGTTAAAAAAATTATTATAGTCCTTCACTGTAGCAAAATTGAATTTGGTTCCTTTTTCCTTGGTGAGAGGAAGTCCTTGTAAAATTGTACTCATAAAGTGGAGCATCACTTGGTAATAGGCACAAACCTGCAGTTTCTTCCCAGAATCTCCTCTCGAGAGTATTCTGTCAACTCCAAGAACTCATCTGAGGCAAAAATCTGCAAGACAAAGAAAATGTTCCAGTTGTTACAATGTGTACCAGCATCAAAAGAACTCACACTATTACTATCCTTTCATAAAGATTCATCTGACACAAATATATGAAGGAAACAAGACAGAGATCATTATGCTATTAATAAAACATCCTCTAGCTCCAAGGAGCAGATTGTGAGGGGGCTATAACATCTGCAAACTTGTCATTACAGATTAAGAAGAATGATGATCCCAGGGAAATTTGTAAACTTTACAATAGGGTTATCTGGAAGTCGAGGATCTGTAATGACAAAATTTTTGGCAATTCGTTCCAGAGTTGTGGCCAAATCAATGCCCCGTCTTATGTCCTTGTTCCTCTCTGCATCATCAAAGCTCTCTGGCTTGTCGTCACTTAACATTAGTAACTCTGGATCAATATCCTCTTCCTGCAGCACTGGTTGCTTAGCCAACCTGAACAAGTTGGCAATCAGCTTCAGGTCAAGTATGAGAGATTTCAACCAAATTGAGCTCGTGAGTTGAATACAACATTGCATAAGATATTTAGCATGCATACATGACACACACTAGATTACGTACATAGACTTCAGATACCTTTTCTAGCAATCACACTGAGAGAATCTGAACTACAATGGTAAGGAACTTGTAACAATATTGAACCAGGTTTAGAAAAGAAAAGTTCTGGAAAAGTGGATGTACCCAAGTAGTGACAAAAACCCAGAGGACCGCCGATGTCTTCGTTGACCGGCTTCACCATGAGAAACACCTTCCAAAACATTTACAAACTTGGACTCACTTTTTGATTTTGGAAACTTTTCTGTTGATGCATGCTGACTTCCATCAGGCTGAGAAGACTGTGAAGCACGCCACAAGGCAGTGCCTGCCCCTTGTTGTGACACAGGTGCTGCCACCACATTCCCAGCTTTTTTAATAGACAAGTCTTCCTCAATGATTTTTGATGGAGTATGGGAATTGGATTCCTCGATGGAGGGATGTGGATACTTGAATACCCCAACCAAATCTGTGACTGACTCAGTTGCCTTCTCCTGCAGCCTTGCTGTTTCACAACACAATCCAGACCACATGTCATGGCCTGTATTTGTTGCTGTCCCTTACCCCATGTGCAAACTTTGGTACAGTCAAATGAAATCATTGATTCCCAAACACTTCTCCAACAATTACCCCCAAGAATAGGGACATACAAAATTGAGAGAGATTTGCTCATTTTATCCCATGAAAGACAATCTGAAAAGACAACAACCAACACATGAAGGAGCAAAAGTCAACTATCCATCCAGAGCACAAAGGTAAGAAAGTCAATGATCATGATAGGATGAAGGGAAAACTGACCATCATATCTGATTAGGGATTCTGGCAGACCATTTGGGCGCAGAGCCTTCTCTTTTTTGCCTTCTGTGTGCTTGCTCACCTCCACCTGCATTCTGCTCCCCTTCCACATCCATTTCTACTCAATTATTTTTTTCTCTCTTGGTAGCATTACTGTATAAGGGAGTAAAAAGAGGAGTTTAGCACTTCATAGGAAGTTGTTGGAGTTCCACCTTTTCCTCTGTAGAATGTACCTGCTCTCTAACTAAGTGTTTTTTGATAGCCGAATGACAAAACAAGTATCAACTCACACAAGTCTCAATTTATCCACAACCCATAATCCATTTTCCAGCATGGATGGATCAATTTCTGGTGGATCTTATGAGTGCGCATAACATAATTGCAATGTTTGAAGACTAAGTGACTATCTTGGTGCTACTTGTGGTTGATTGTTCAACCACATAAGGGAAAGAAGAAAACATCTGGAGAAGGCTGGTGAGTGAGACAGGGAAAAAGAAAATGTTCACCAGCTAGACAGTTTTTGCACAATTGCTAAGGTGCTTTTTCTGTTGTTTGGTTCACAGAACAATGAGGAGTTGTCAAGTACAGTCCTATAGTATGTCAGAATGTTCTGGCCGGAAGCTGCCAGGATACAGCTCTTCTAATGGATGGTCTTCCAAGTCAAACAATATGGTGGCTATTAGCTTCAGGGACTAATAATGCTCACCCAATAAACTTGAGAATTTTTCCATCATCATCTTTGATAGGAGTGATGGTGAGAAGATTCCAAAAAGCTGATCCATCCCTTTTGTAGTTGAGCAAGCGCCCACAAAAGTTCCTCCCCATTTGCAATGCTTCCCGGATTTTCCTCACATCCTCTGGGTCTGTCTCAGGTCCTTGCAAAAACCGGCTATGACAATAGACCACCAAAAACATTTAGCAAACATAGTAAGAGTTTCCACCATAAGCTGATTTTCAAAACTCTCACATAATTTATATTCTCCAAGCATTGAATATGAATGAGACTTGATCAAAAGCATCTCTTTCCTTTGTGGATGTCCTAAAATTCCCAAGGGGACACAAAAAGCTCTGGACCTGAGAGGACACACCAGTTCCGACCAATGACTTCCTTTGGAGAGTATCCTGTCATGTTAAAAAATCCAGCACTTGCATAAAGTATTGGAAAATCAGGCTGTGTTGCATCAGAAACAACAAAAGTCTGTTGAAATGTAGATAAAGCATCCATAACATTCTGAGAAACACGTGGTATATTAGATGTCCCATCACTGCCTGCATCTGATGCTTCTGAAGTACGATAGGATGCTCCAGTAGTTGGGAGTGTGAGTGAAGTCCCTGATGTCCGGTAATCAGTGGACCTCTGGTCACCAGATCTACGATCCCCTGATTTGCGGATCCCAACTCCCTGTGTCCTTCCAGTGTGAGCATCTGACTTCAGCACTAGGCCCCATTCCCCAACCCGGTCTGCCATAACACTGTCTGTGATTTCCACCTTCTCCGACTGTGGATCTGCCTTGGATGTTATCTGCAGCATAAGAAAATTACACATCAATAACTTTAGCCTCCAGCATATCATTCAACACAGAAAGTCATTGTTTGGACCTTCTAGCCCTTGCACAGCTAGTTTGATACTTGTTGCATTTGTCATATCTTCTGGATGCTACAAGCAATCACCCTGTGATGAGACTGCATGTGCGGGAAATAATCAGTTGTGCAATTGAGACATCCCGATTCATCAACAGCAACAAAATGGGATAACATATTAGTAGCATCGGCTTCTCTCAGAAGGGAACAAATTTTGATTTCTCATTTCAAAAGTCAAATTAATAAGAAAATGCTTCCAAGTACCAAACTCAGCACAAGCAAAGTACTAAGATCTGCAGATATACACAGGGTCTCATCACCTATTATGTGTCATGGAATTATCAATAGAGGGACTTGATTCACCTTGAGGACATTGCTGTCCGAAGAGCTTCGAACATGTTTGCCTGCATCCAGTTTTTCATCGGCAGAAATTTCTGGCTCAGCACTTACCCCACCCCATGATTTTTCTAAAGAGAAAGGACCTTTCCCTTCCTCTTGGGGTCCACTCTGTTTCACGAGTGGCACCTCTCTAATTTTGGCATCTGTTTCTTCAGCTGCCTTCTGTGGCCCCAACTGTTCTTCATCCTGCTCCTCAACTGGTGGATTCCCAAAAACAGACCCCCCTGAAAGGTAGCGAGCACTTAGTGGAGCACCCCCAAATACTTCTATGGAGCCCCGCTGTGTCCGGGAGAGGTCTGGCCTAGGTGCAGGATTTCCCCAGCCTGACAATCCTGGGTGTGGTCGTGGAGCTGATCCCTGCCCAGACATACTTGATGAGGAAGTATCCACAGTGGGCATCACTCCTGATCTTCAATGAACTGTTGAGATGAAATCCGTCTGTAGAACAGTGGACTAAGTAATTCAAGAGATGGAAATAAAACCTATTCCCAGAGTATTGAGTGTGAGGAACATGTGATTAATCACTGATGTTCATGAAGTGGACATCACTTTGTTGAATTTCCTTTGTCTAGGCAAACCATGGTTAAACTTGGACTGCTGTACAGGATTGCCCAAATGATGGACCAAGATGACTGGTGCCTGATATGAGATCTATCTTTTGGGCTAAGCAATAAAAGCTTATTGTGTTGCAAGTGAACATCAGGGGCTTGAAATGAAAACAAAGTAACACTGAAATCAGAACCACAACACACACATAGACAGATTGTGTAGACCAACTGTATTTCTTCACACTTCCGGAAAGACTAGGCAGAGTCACATGAGTCTTGAAATGAATGCTTCACAGCAAACAACATAGCACAGAGTGCAGATTAGAAAACCGCGCACAAGATATCCTGCAAATCTTTCATATTTGCTACATCTTCGTACCTCCAAGAAACAAGAAGCATTCCACCCGGTCAAGGTTTCTCCATGAATCAGTGTAGAATGCTAAGAGGCAGGGCCTCTGAACACAGTTCCTAGGGTGTTTACCTTCTAGCAAACCTGGAAGTGCAAGGATTCAAGTAGAACGCCCATCAATTGAGTGCACACATCTGCATGTTGCAGCTCCAACTATTCCAACTTCTATTGACACCAGAAACATAGACTGCAAACAATTCAGAAAATGACACATCTGTAAAGGCCAGATTGAAAACTAAAGCCCATATCTTCCATAAGCAGGCTCATGCAAACTGACCATCACAACCTAATTCATCAGATATTGAGCAAGGTTGTGAAAATGCATATGATTCATGAGAAGCATTGTCTAATAAATGGTGTCCAAAGAGAATGAGATTACTAATTCTGCATCCTGCAACATTTATACTCAACAAAAGAAGATGGGTACCTTGTGTCTTGTTCCAAGGTGAGACTAGCAAGACTGAGAGGAAGGGTCTGAATGAAAACAAATCTGAAGTTATTATCTGCAGTAGAAACTCCAATTTCCTGACACAAAACTCAAGTATGAGAAAACCTACACACCAGATCCAAAGGGCCATGGAGTCAGATCAAGACATCGAATTCTCTAGACTTTGAAAAAATGTGACCTCAGGGACTCATGACAGTGCTATACACTCTGAAGTCTTGTTCAATCTACTGGTGCCACATGATCCACTTGCTGCTGTCTTTAGTCCCTTGTTTAGTTTGTAGCAGAAATAGGTCTGGGCATCCCAGCTTGGAGAATGTAACCTTTTTTCCCCAGGTGTGTTTTCAATCTCTTTTGAGAGTATTAGATGGACGGCAGAAGCTTTTTGTCCTCAATGCATTTGATCATGCAGTATGCCAAACTGTTCCTCTCCTTGACAATGACCTGATTCAGCATTGGCACTCTGCTTGCTGAGATCACAGTCTGGTAGGAGAACGATAAAATTTCTAGTTGGAGGCTTTTAACTCTATCAGCAGGTTTAAGAACAGTTAAAGATGCGAATGCCATTACTGCCTCCAGATGCAAACTTGCTGAACTGTTGCTCTGAACAGTCAACAAGGTGGCAAGTTGCTTGAATTCCAGAGAACCTGGGCAAAGGGAGGAGATGAGGAAAAAAAAGTGGATAGACGATGGACATGATTTACACATGCCACCATGATTGTGAGAATGCTGCACACAAGAAGCTAACCATCTAAGATGAGGACGACATTTCTCGGAATAAAAAAACCTTCGTCGTTGCAGGCGAGGAAAAAGACAAGAAAAAAAGAGAGGAAAAAAATTTAAAGAAAGAATGTTACATCGACAGCAACAGAAGCAGCGGATGGACACACACACAGCGCAAAAGAAAGCGACGACACACCTAAAAGTGTACATCCCTGCAAACAAAGAAACAAAATGACAGCGAGCAATAGACCCAACAAAGACCGGATTACAAACAGTTTAAGAGCAAATGACAAGAGAAAAAACAGAGACAACAACAAAAGGAAAGCAAGTAGAAAGAAACGAGCCGCATCAAGCTGACACCGCGTCATCTCCTCATCCTCCTCCTCATCACCCTAACTGCTACTGCTACTGCTACCGCTACCGCGAGGATGACAATAAGCTACTAAAACCAGGAGATTATAGAAGCTTGATAGCCTCAAAAAACTCAACAATTGAGCACAAACTCATACGAGCTATCCTTTCACACATACATACAAAGAGGACAAGGAAAGCAAGAGGTAGATGAAGAATTCGACGAAAGCATTTGGCCGCTTGCAGACGACAAGAGAGAACCGAAAGAAAATGCTTCTCTCACCTGTATACCAAAGAAGAAGCAAAGGAAGAAGAAGAAACACCCCCGCCCCCCACGACGTTCCTTATACTTCGCCACAATGATCATCACCTGCCACCAAACTTCCGGCGTCTCAGACTGACGACAGCGTCAAGCGAACGAACAACACATTAAATCCACAAAAAACCTTGCAACGGATGCCACAACATTTAGCATGCAATGCCACAACATTTAGCAATGTTGCTGCTCTTGTTTTTCTGCCGCAGCACTTGTGCAACAAGAAGAGAATTGGGAAGCAAGCACAGAATTGCAATGCAAAGGAGCAGCCCAGAAAGAGTGTATAGAGAGAGAGAGAGAGAGAGACGCACAAGGATAATAGGCTAAGTTAGAGAAGCTGGACAGGTGAGTAAAAGTTAGTTTGGCAATGGAGTATTTGATAGGGTTTAATGATCCAGTGTGTGTTTT
>Ga0116229_10000554_pt1 | contig 50635 bp, 27 predicted proteins | sample S1TSphgellanicum_3_FD_87313 | JGI IMG/M metagenome (GOLD analysis project Ga0116229, IMG submission 87313) | Host-associated microbial communities from peat moss isolated from Minnesota, USA - S1T2_Fc - Sphagnum magellanicum MG | ecosystem: Host-associated > Plants > Peat moss > Unclassified... | reverse complement strand
GTTTCATAAATACATATAAAGTTATAATGCCTTTTAATTTCAGAATATAAAATGTATTACATTGATTTAAAATATATTTAATTCCAATTCATTTATTCAATTTTTCAGTTAACTAAATTTCCAGTAAGATTAAAACAAAAAAAAATCATATATTGACTTCAGCCAAAAAACAAGAATAATAATTTTAGTCAATTTTTTTTCAAAAACTCATAATGAAATGAGTTTCATTTGTGAAATTTATACAATTCAACTTCAAATGTCATTAAATTTAAATTAAATTAAATTATTTTTTGAATATTTCCCATTCCAAGCTTATTACACAATTAGGTAAGTTCATAATTACACTGAAACTTATAATGCATTTAAATTTTAAAATGAAAATTTGATTACTTAAATTTATAATACATTTAATTCCAATTAGTTTAGTCGAAATTTCAATTAACTAGATTCCAAAATATTTCAGTTTCCAAAACTGTAAAACATTCAGTTTTTTAATATTTTTCATTGAGTGAATTTTTTTTCTTTCTTTCAAATATCATAAAGAAATAAATTCCTGTTTTAAATTTATATAATTCAATTTGGAATGCCATTCAAATATAACTTTAAAATTGAATCATTTTTTAAATATTTCACATTGAAATCTTATTATATAATAAAGTGATTTCGTAATGAAATTGATCACACATGAACATCATTGTTTAGTTTAATTCATAATTTAATCTTCTAATTACATTGAAAATTATAGTGCCATTGAATTTGAAAATGTAAAATGTATTCCATTTTTTTAATGTATTTAATTCCAATTAATTTATTGAAATTTTCCGTAAATATATATTTAATAATTTTTAACTTTTAAAAATATTAAAATATTATATTATATTTTTTATATGTAGGGTTAGGGAAAAAACCAATAATAATAATGTGTGAAAATTTCTATTTTTTAGAAATTCACACTGAATTGAATTTCAAATTTCTGATTATATAATTAATTTTCAAGTTTTTATTTTTAAATTAAAAAATTTAATATGCAATTTAAAGATGTTAAATTAATCCAAGTTGCACATGCATATTACGTGTGTTGTTTTTTTTAACAATTAAAAATATGGAAACAAATTCATATGTCATTTTATTTATTTTTTCCTTTTTTCTCAATTTTTATTTTTATATTAAACATTACAAACAATAAATCAGAACATGAAATTCATATTTATTTTCCTATCATATTCCATGTCAAAATGTTTATGATTGTTTTTAATCATGTGTGACACATCATATTCCACATCAAAATGTTTATGACTATATTTAGTCACATTTGACATGTCATAGTCCATGTCAAAATGTGTATGATTATTTTTAATCGCTTATATAGTCCATGTATATGTGTTGGATATTCCAAATATATTTTAGTATGTTTGATTTTATTATAATAGTATTTGGAATTAGTCCAAATCGTACATACCTACATTTTTATTTATTGAAAATAAATGAAATAAGTGATTATGGATAAATATGGTTAAATCCATAATCATTGTAGTAAAAAAGCAAGGGGTGTTAAAAGCCATGTTTTTGCAATAGTGCGTTAAGGAAGGGATGGTAAAAATTGTGTTTGTGAGTGACATAGTTGTGTTGTGCCAAAGTTTTGTAGATGAAAACTTTTGGATTATGTTAGTTAACATGCCTTTACATATGGTGACTCCACACTTCATACATGTTTGGGGCTAGGAGTGGTTAGAAAAAGATTATAACAATTTTATTACTTGTTAGAGGATTCAATGTTTTGTGTTATTTGAAATGATTGTCCTTTTGGGATAATTACTTGAATAGATTGTGGTTTAATTTTATTTTGCATCGATTGGATGTGTTGAAATCCTAAGTGGTGCTAATAAAAGAAGTGATGGTTAGGTGTATAACAGATACAAGCTAGGGTCTTTTTAAAATATTTTATCCATTTGAAGTAAAGGCGTCGCCTCTAATGTGAAGTAGTGAACAATGTTATGAAAAATGTATGGATGTTTAGAATCAAATTGTATGCATGCTTGTAAATTGTCATTGGTGCTTATGAAATAAATGGTGCCCATGGGTACTTGAGTGGTCCTCTATGACTAAGTCCTCTATGAAAAACTAGGGCCTTTCATGCTTATTGAATAATTATTCAAAACCATGTGCTATGATTTTGTTTTGTAGCTTGAATATTTTTACCTTGTTTAAAGAGAAGCACATTGATGTTTAAATGTAGCTAATAGCATTTGAATCCTTCAAGCCTTGGTTTGTCAAAATTTTATAGGAATGGAATGCTTATTATTGAAGGTATCACACTAAAATCGATGAGTTGAAGGAATAAATTAATGGTATGATAAGTCATGGGAAAGGGGTTCATGGGTAGTGCATTCATTCTTCATGTGCAAAAATTTATTGTGAAATTCCATATATGTTAATTTCAGAAATAAATAACATTGTGATCATGTCCATTTTATGCCCCAAATATATGTTTTTTCATCATTTCATAGAAAGAAATGTTTGTTGGGTGATTTTCCAAACTATGGTGCTTATACCTTGAGAATTTCCTTATCTAAATTGAATTCATAAAAACTTGTGACTTTGACACAAAATTAATTACATTGTTTTAAAAAATGCAAATGGATGTGAGCAAAAGGTTTTTATGACTTTAGAATATTGTGAAACATAATCAAGTCAATTCATAGGTGACTTGAAGCCTAAATTGTAAAAGTTTGTGATACATAGTTTTACATTAAAACATGAAAAAGAGTTTTAAAGTCTTTTGTGCCAAATTTGTCACCTCACACAATATTTTCTTATGTTGACTTCTTTGAGAATTATGCATTTAAAGGGGGTAAGCACAATTAAGTGAATAGTTTGGATTGTCATAGTTATAGTTTTTATGGGATTACAAATGAACTTAAAAATGTGAGGCCATTTTTAACATTAACATTGTCATTTTAAAAATGATTTGTATAGTATAAACTTTAGTGAAAATCATATTAAAAATTATAGATGAATTTTAAGGAAAAACATTATTCATAATGGAAATTCATAATGAGCTTTTGAAATCATGATGACATTACATTTGTCACAAAAAGAAAATGAAAAATGTGAACACAAAATATATATCATATTAATGTGAAAAAAACTTGACCATCAAATGAAGAATTTAAGAGTAAAATGCATTGAAACTTGTTTAATACAATAATATCTCATTTTCAAAGATTTTAAATGTTATGATTTTTTTCATTATTTTTTGGGTCCATTTTACATTGAAATCTTCAAGCTTTCATAACAATTTTTTTGACAAATCACATGTTTAAAGGTATTAATAGGGTGGCCTATCAATATTTATGACCAACAACATAACAAATAATTATAGGATTTATAGTTTGATAATTATTATGATTGTATGAATTCAAACAATGTATGATGTGAATTATTCAAAATGTCAAAAGTGAGTCACCTAATTGTGCTTTTACTTTGAAGTGCAAAATGAAATCCCAAATATGCATTAGTACTCATTTCATAATAACATTTGTGCATATCATGTACTAGATAAACCTTGATTATGATTTAACATATTTGAAATATTGAAAGAATTTCATTATTATCTATCAATGTTATGAACAAGGTTCAAGCAAGAAGTGTTGTGAATTTGCTCCTTCAAAAACAATAATTAAAGTTTTCATGTGATTTTTATGCATGGTTATTCATAAGAAAATACAATTTTAAAAAATTAACCCATGTTTTTTTTCATCACCATTATCACAAATGTTTTTAGGAACACAACTCAATTCACAAACTATCATCAAACCCCAAGTTAAACTAGTTGTAAAAGACATGGGAGAGTTTTTTTACCCCTTATTAATAGGTCTGAATTGGATAGTTTTGTATTACTTAAAAAAGGCATACCATTAAGTTATCACCCCTAAAGCCCTATCATAATTTCATTGTGTTTGCCAACATCAGATTAGTTGTCCAATCACCAACTTTTTAATATAAAGAAGGTGGAATACTATTGCACACGATATTAATATTGTTATGACAAAATAAATTCATGTGAATTGTTAATTTTGTTCATTATCTTGTCATCACTTTTATTATTTTCATCAATCCATTATTTTTATTTTTATTTTTAACTATTGGTCATTTAAAAAAAGGCTTTGCATCCCTCTTCACCTTTTTACTTGTTATTTTCAATGCATTATTTGTAATAATAGCTACATGCATCCCTTTATATTGGATTGTTTATATTTTTTATCACAATCAACATCATGATATACACTTGTTTCTTGATCCACAACTATAAACATTGAAAATGGGACAACATTAGGTGATACATTTAAACTAATAATTATAGTTGATTAATTAATAGTAATCATTTTATTGCACATCACATTTCCATAAGCACAAGATCTTGTGTAGATTTATTAGCACAAATGACATTTACTAGTTCAATTTGACATTAAGTGTTGTATTTCATACAAAATATGATGCAAGCCACCATTGGAATTTTTTTCATTATCATCAATATTTCATATATGTAATGGCATTCTCTTCATTTCCTTACCATTGCTTTAATTGTTACTCGTACCAAATTTAATTGGTACAAATGTGAATGAAATTATTTTTTAAGTGAAAGGAAATAATTTGAATGATTCATCATGGTTTTTTTTCAATGAAGTTTACAATCAAATTATAAAAAGGCACATGGTAGGTTTGTTGTAAACATAGTAGGTTCACGGGAGACATATTAAGTTTGTAAGTAGTTTTGAATAACACAAATAAAGAGCCACCATTATTTTTATTATGTTTGGTGACATTTTATTTTTTTGACAACACATTTAAAAATAACATGAATAAATGTTTTGGTGAAACATTTATGCAAGATCATATTGATTTTTTAGAAGCAATTGTAAAAAAAAATCTCTTAAATTGGTGCATCACAACTAATGGCCCATTTGGGTGTATCAAAGTAATTAAATTCTTTACAATAATATTTGTCCATCAAATGTAGTAAATTAAAGAATCTAAGTAACCACAAAGTTAAAATATAATAGATATTTCATGTAAATAATTTAGATTAAATTTGAAAGGTCTAATTTTAAAAATAACTTTGAAAGTTGTTTTACTTGCATAAGGTCACTTTTAAATAATATATCATGTCATGTTATGAATTTCAAAATCATTATAACATAATAAGGTGTTCTAAATGTTATAAGTATAACAAATCAAAATGTGATTTTCATAAAATGTAAAAGGTTTTTAGTTCCATGCCCTAAATCTCACGATTGTTATTTATTTAATTAATTTATAAAATAAGAGGAGGTGATAAACATCCCAAAGTTAGGTTTTAAATTTATTAGTGATAGAAAAAATTGTCCAAAGTTTTTTTTCCAAATATTGTAATCCTTCAACAAATTTGATAATTGTTTGCGGAATAATTAATATATTTGCAATTTAAAACTTTAGCATGAGATTTTGAATTTTTGAACATTCTAATTTATACAATATCGTTAACAAGAGGCAAAAAATTGTAATAAATGTGCAATGTGTTTAAACCATGTGTGTGGGGTGCGTAGCCCCATAAACCTAGGTTCAACTCTTAGATCCAACAAAAATTAATTATATTGATTTTTGGCATTTGAGGTAAGTATTTTTTTCAAAAACTCAAAAAAAATATAAATTAAATTAAATGAATGCCTAATCCATTTAGGGAATATAGTAATAACAAAGTAGTGACAAAAAACCTTCAAATTAAAAAAGCAATTAGAAATGGTGACTTCTTTTCAAAAAATCAAAACAATAATAATTTGTACATCACACAATTAAGGTTCATATATTTACTAATCATGTTAATGCCAAAATATGGTTATGTGCAAGGTTTGATTTTAGGATTATGCCTTTGTTAAGTTTGAGTTCTTTATTATAGTTTATTATAGTAAACTATAAAGACGTTGTCCAATGTTGTGCTAAGTTCAAGTTAACAAAGAGGAAAAATAATATAATTAAGGATGTTCAAAATGAATAAATTTAAATGATTGGAAATTGCATTAACAAAGATACACATTTTTTTAATAAAAATTTCCCTTAAGTAATATTGATTTCCTTTAAAATTTTGATACAACTTGAAGCTCAAAGCATAACAGTAAATGTATACTTGTCTTGTGCCATAAAAAAATCCAAAAAAAAAACTTTAAAAATATGTCCCTAGAAGAATAGAAAAGGGAAGAGGATAGTTGTTTTGACATTAGACCCTTTTGTTATTGTAGTACCTTTTAAAGTTTGGCACCTCAGTGCCGAATAATTAATTTAATTTTCAATTTTTAATTAGGCGATTAAAATTTGAATTCTTAAAATTTTGGCATTTTGTATTAAATTTACTATAACCAGATGCTAATAGAAGAGAAGTTTAGTGCTTTGTGGTTAGGTGGTCAATAAGTTGTTGTTGAAAGCCAGTTGGAGAGGTTCATCAATCAAACTTAGTTGGTTGCATGAATTTTTTTAATTTTTGTCATAACTAACTATTAATATCCAAAAAATTCGGCAAATTTGAAAATAATTTAATTTATGCCAAACCTAAAAAGGTAGTACAGTATATGTTTTGAAGTTTTATCAATGGTGTTCATTTTATACCTTGGATATATGGCAAGAAAAATCTAGTTCTTGGAAACACTTAATATTACCTATGAAAATTTGTATGTTTAAAATGATTTAGTTGTATGATAATACTAATAACTATTTTTTCAACTCATCACACTTGTGTCAAGTGTATATTTGAATGCGAATCCTAGAACAAACCAAAAAAATTGTTAAATATTGTTTAAACTTTCATGCAATGGGTGTAAGGTGCAAATTGATTCATATTGAAAATCGACCTGCTATTGGTGGGAATTGCTATGTATGACATAAAATAGTTAAACATAAATTATATAATAAAAATTAATTCAATGAGTGTACTTTTATTATGAACAAATGCCAATTTGCCATCCATGTTTTTCTAATATTTGTGTAAATTGTCTCATTTTTATTGAATTGGTATATTAATACATGATTGAAATTGCAATTTTTTTTTCCAAGCACAAAGGAATAGTGTATCTCAAATTATACACTATAAAAAGCCATGAAAGCTTTTTAAGATGTAAACATGAACTTGAAAATAACAAAATACATTCCATCTTGGGATAACTTTGGACCAAGCTTTTTTTTTAGTACAGAATTTTGGAAAAATGTTGTCCAAAATTCATTCAATTTTTAAAAATAAATCACCAAAATTTGAAAAAAATTCAAATAATCTTCAAAAATCACCACATTTTTATACATGGTTCAAATAAATAACCAAAAACATAAGGATATTAAAACTTTTTTTTTAATTTCATTTATAGCCAAATTTAAAGCAACTTATGTACAATCCTCATCTAAGTTACATCACAAATTGAAAAAAAGGTTGCTTTAGACACTATTTTTTTTAAAAATTCCAATTATTATTTTTTAGGGCATTGTCGTCACCTTTCGTTGACATGCTTGTTTTAAGCCATTTTGCACAATACTCCCCCATCTCCATTATTCCTCTATGCACGTAAACCCATCCTTCTTCTCGTTGCCTTTGCAGTTGCTTAATCGCATCCATTAGTTATTTAATTGTTGTAGGTGGTTTTACAAATTCCGATCCACCCTCAAGTGCTTTCATTTCCCAATTCATAGAGTTCTTGCATTGCAAAATTGCTAGTAGTAACATCATTTCTCACCCCCTTTTCCAAAGCTACTAAACGTGTCTTATGTTCTTACATTGCATATGTTTTGTTTCTCTTCACTTTTGCATTCATCAAACATGTTCCATGTTCTTGACTTGTTCCATCTCCGAATGAGATGCTAGCTCTTGATTAGTAAATTGATAAGTTCTCATCCTCTTGATCATGTGTATTTGCATTGTTTCTTACATGCATTATTTCAAACTCCAATTTCCTTTCTACTAGGCTTTGATTCCAAATCTCATCCCTATTATTCAGTTCAGGTATGCACAACATTGTTTTGCGTTAACCCTAGTAATTTATTTTTACTATCTTCTACCCTTAAAACATGTCCATACTCATAGGTTTTTTTTTTGATCGTTTTTGTAACATGGGCATTAATTTTGTGGGACTTCATGATTGAAGTTATAAAAACCAATTCCATTTGCTTTATTGGTTCATGCATCATCCTAAGTTATGTTTTTTACCATTGAAATGTGTGTTTAAGGTCTTGTCATTTTCACGCCTTTTCTTGTTTTTAATATTGTTGTTTATAACTTACAAGACATTAAACAAGGCATTCATTCCTTGTAGCTTTAGGCTTCCCTTGTTATATGCACACAAATTGTGTAAAATTCCATGTTTTCGTGTTGTGGCATAGTTTATAACTTACACATCTTTTCACAAGCTACTCATTCCATGCAAGCTTAGGCTAAATCCCATATAATATGTCCACAAACTTTGTGTAACATGCCCATAAACTAAGTACAATTGCCCACTTTGTTTTTTGTCTTGTTGCATCATTGAATCCTAGTTGTTACATGTTTTACTATCTATGAAGTCTCCTTTTATGTGAATCCCATGTAACAATCCATATCATTGTAAAAGGTTCCTCTTGCATTGTATATCATTAGATAGTTGATATAACTTATTCAAACTTGTGTTGTAATTAGTTCCACTTGTCTTAATATGTTATATACCCGAACACTACAACAAAAGGTGTCCTTGTATGCCAAGTGATTTCATTGAATTTTGAGTGAATCCACTGGTTGTAATGAACGGGGACTAGTGAAAAAGTAGTGAATTCATTAGTCTAGTGAATAGGGATTAGTGAACTGCACCACATTTTGTAGTAGTGGAAGCCTATTAAAAAAAGCTTAAGGTCAAGTTTATAACCTTTGTCTATACACATACTTGGTTAAAAACCTTAGGCATTTGTTATTATTTCGAATTTACTAGTGGTTATTTGTTTGGTATAGATTTTTGGAGCATACTAGCTATTTATAATATTGTAACATGAAGCTTTCCTTGTTATACATGTTCACAAATGGTGTATAATTCTATGTATTTGTGTTGCAACACAGTTTGTAACCTACACAGCTTTTCACAAGCCATTCATTCAATGAAGGTTTAGGCTAAATCTTTGATAATATGCCCACAAACTGGGTATAATTGTACCTTTGTCTTTTGCCTTGTTGCATCACTAAATCCTAGTTGTTACATGTTTTATTATTGATGAAATCTTTTTCTATCTGAATCCCATGTAACATTTTTTATCATTGTAAAAGGTTCCCTCTGCATTGTACACCATTAGATAGTTGATGTAATCTTATCAAGCTTGTGTTGTAACCAATTCCATTTGTCTTGATATGCTAGTTTCAATTTTTTGTAACATTTCACAATTTTTTTGCCCCTAGACATCAATTGAGCCACAACTTGTAACCCACAAGTCATTTGAACAAGGTATTCATTCCATTTAGCATTAGGGTTTCCCTTGTAACATGCCATGTGTTATGTACAATTTTCCCCATTTTTCCTTTGGCCATTTTTCATTAATGAAATTATTCTTGTAACATGTATTATTAGATGAAGTTTCATCCAATGTGATTCCCATGAAACATTCCATATCATTGTAAAAGTTTCCTTCATGCATTATACCTCATTAGTTATTCGGTGTAACTTGATTGCTTGTGTTGTCCCACTTATCATATTCGTATTTTACGAAAAAATATTTCATCTATTTTCTGCAATTAATGGTTGTCTACAACTTGTTGTTTGTTACTATGTTGATTTTTAGTTGTTATGTCACTTGCGACTTAAATTTAGTTGCAAATGACAATCGCAAATGATGTTTTTTTTACTAGTGTTGTTTGCAAGAGAGGTGGGGTTGTTAGTTGGGGAAGGTTGGCAAACCCAAGCCATCAATGCATATGAAGGCTTGTTTTCTTCTATTGAGTGGAAAATGGAGTTTAAAGAGTGGATGCATCGTGTGCAATTGCAAGTTGTCCATGAATTTGTTTTGCAAAATAGGGAGGAATTTATTTTTGGTTGGCAGCAACTTCATTTAGATCCAAAACATTACACTTTTGATGTAACCTTCACTATTTGGTTAATACAGAGAAAAGACATTGGCTTGGGTTGAATTAGTACTAGGATAGGTAAATATGCACAATTCCTAACCTATAATTGTAACATAAATTATAGGACAATTCTTTAAATAATCATTTAGTTAAAGTACCCTATAACATGGAAAGTGTTGTACATTAGCTTTGTCACAAGTTATGAGTGTTCTTACAAATAAATATACCTTTTTGCAAGAGGCATTCAAATTTTGAAACAACTAAACAAGATGTTAGGGTGGTTGCCTTGAAGAAATTGCAAAATCACCATTTACTAAAGCATCTTGCAACAAAATAACCTTTTGCCACTCACCATGATTTAGTTCAAAGTACCTCCTTGAACACCTTTGATGCTAATGAAAATGAAATGGGAGGAGATGACTAGGTCATGGTTTGCTTGAATGCTTAAAAAATATTGTCCCACATACCTTTCTATGTGATTTTTTGAACAAAATACCATATAATGCAATGTTAGGTGCTTTCTAAAATTTGAAATCACAATAATGTAATATGCAACAAACACATCACAAAAATATTAAGACATATCCATAATTATGAATACAAATGGTATTTTGGTAGTATTGTAAAAACACCAAATTTATGTCCTGCAAAACAAATAATTCATACATGTATGGATTTCTTATATATATATATTGAAAAATAATTGGTGTATTTTCATCAGTATCCATTAGATACATCCTTTCACCAATTTAGCCCGTTGATTAATAGTGATTATGCAAACTTGTGTATTTGGATCCTTTTGAAATTGTTGAAAATTGTACCATAGGAAAATACCTTATTTTATTAAGAAATGATATGAAACCAATTTGGAAGGTGTTAACAAGGAGGTATATTAGTGCGACCTATATTCTTGAAGTTGTAGTCATATGGTTTATAAAAGGGTCCCATATTTTTTTAATACTCATGAAATATGACTTCTTTTCATAAAATACCAATAGCTTTCATATATTTGAACCCAAAGTGGGTACACTAATGTCACATGTCATATGGTTTGAATGTTTGAAAATTTTGACACCTAAAAATTTGTGCAAGTCATATGTTTAAGTGATAAGGTTGGTGGAAATGTGTAAATTTTTTCTAGCATTTGAAAATACTAAAAGATTATGAATACATACAAAAAGTTGGACACTCAAAAAAATCGTGACCCAACCATTAGACATTTGAAAAAACTAGGAAAAATATTGGTAACAATAATTTTATGGTAAGATGGTAGGCATAGATTCTATCCTATAATTGTTCTATGTCTACTTAAAATAATACACATTTCTCTTCAATTACTCATTTCAACATTTAAAATATGTGGTTTCAATTCTTCAAAACAATCTTGGTAAATTGTTTCACACAAATTTTCTTTTATAACTATTATTCATTCTATTCAAATTATATTTCCTTTTATAAAAAAAAATTGTGGTCAAAATATAGTTTAATTATCAAAAAGCCAAAACATAATAAATACAAACATCAAATCCACACTATTATTTTTACTCAAAATTGAATCATATCAAACTCTGTAGTTTAAAAAATAGAAATCAAAATTGAAAACATGAAAAAAATTGTGGTTTCAAATATCAATAGAACTTTGAAATCATATTATGTCTTTATGTCTAACTTTAGCAACTCTCTAAGTTTCATTCTATGGGTAAAAAAAACAATCTCTCCACTCCGACAATTTCCATAATTACATCCTAAGTCATTTCCTTCCAAAAGTAATTCAAAATCAAATGTCCAATAGTTTTAATCCTATCAAGCTCATTCACTGCCTTGTTTAATCCCTACCATTCTCCTAATTTATTCTACCTTGATTGATCACTACCACACACCAGGTAACACAAAACCTACATGAGAGGATGTTGTCTCCCCTTACCCAATAATTACAATAGAGAGCATTTTATATGTTCGCCTTGAACTAATAATCCCATTATCCCAACTCCCACCACATTTTGACACGAGTTAATTACATACTTTGAGCCAATTGGGAGGAGGGGTAATTTGTAGCCAATTAAAAAATTTCATAGGTTATATGCCATCCCAAGAGTTTGAGAGTTCACCACCCTTACAAATTGCTCCCCCCCAAAAACTTGAGTCAACAATTTGATATAATAAAATTAAATCATGTCTTAATAACTCCCCCCCAATTCAAATTTCATCTCCACATGTTGGGAAGCCAACTATTGTCCTTGTTATGTTACATTTGCTTGAAACAAAGATGCCATTTATGACAATTATATCCCATATTGAGCAACCCCCCATTCATTCACTAGTTAAAGTGATGACCCAATTCCCATTGGAAGTGGCAACTCCCTCCCATGCAAAGGTGCCCATGGAACCCCTAAGTAACATCCTCGCTCCACCATCTACCACAATCTTACACCAACCTCCTATTGAGGTACCAACTCCAACCATTATTAAGGTGTTAATTGATCCACCACCATTTGAGGTACCAATTTCACCTTCTATTCACGTACTAATTGTCCCCATTGATAAGGTATCTACCTCGACTTTTATTGAGTTACCTCCAATTTCTACCAGCACGGATGTGTGCAAAGGAACTAAAGAGTCATCAAAGACAATGGTGCCAAAGTCTTTCAAATCAATTATGCAAGTTAATAAGGATGATCGGCTATAAGAATTATATGTTTCTTTGCAATGAACCCTACTTGTTATTCCTGATTTACATACATTGGATATGTTATAGTAGCTACTTGGAATCCAAGTAACTTACACCTTGTTACAAAAAGAGTTGTTTCACATGCATGTAATGTATGAGTTACATATTGAATGTATGGGTTGCTTATGAAAAGAGTTGTAACATACATTGAAATAGTCTGCATGTTCAAAAATATGTTACAACAATTTGTGTACATTTCCTATTATACATGTAGGTATTACTTGATTCATGCCTTACCATGTTTCCATTATTGTCTCGAGCCATGTTACTACACCAATTTGTGATGTGTTCATTGACCATAACGATGGGCCATGACTTACTATGTAATTTGCTAAGAAAATCTACCACATATGGCATCTAGCTCTTTTACATTGTAGTATAATGGGATCACTTTGCAAGGTCAACAATCTATTAATGGAGTTGAAGAAATGTGTGAATGTGGAAATAATTGATTACATTGTATTTTTCAAGGGTTTGAAGAGTATGAAAATTGACATTAGTTTTAATGATGTTCAAAGTGTCAAACTTTCAAGCACAATTAAATAACACATGGTTTGATTTCATGTTTGTACTTACATTTGCAAAGAATGACACATGTGGCTAGGTAGGGGAACAAATTTTTCAAAAATTGTTCAAATTTTTATAATATTGTGGTGGCCTTGTATCTAGCTCAAAATCATTGGTCCTTGTTCATATTTAAGGAGAAGTGAACCGTTCACTTGGATTGTATATCAAGGCACCACAATAACAAGCCAACTTTGCAATTTTCAAACAATGTGTGTAGAGCTTGGGCTATCTCTAAGGACTTCGGCAAATGATGCAAACTTTGAGGATTTCATGAAGGTGGAGTTTTGTATTCCCAAGGTGTATAATCAATAAGTGTTTGGGAATGTGGGCATCAAGTTGTTACAAACTTTGCTACCTACTTACTAATTTGAGGGACAAACTTTTGTTTATCAAGACAAATTTACGTATCCAAGTATGACCTTGGAGAATTAAGATGATAATGCCATTTTTTTTTCCCCTTCTTGTAACATGCCACCTATTTTGTGATGTAACATGTATGTGTTTGTGGAGACAAAAAGTCAGTTACATAACCCTATGACCTTGGAAAATTAAGATGATTAATGCCATTTTTTTTCCCTTGCCATAACATGCCACCTATTTTTTGATGTGAGTGTTTATCAAGACAAAAAGCTAGTTACATAATCTTGTGCCTTCATAAAATTAGTACAATTAATGTCATTTTTTTCACTTGTAACATGCCACCCTATCCCAAATCTATAACATGGACACCCTATTCCATTAGTAACATTTGACAATCTAGAAACAAGAGTTTTATATAATAGCGCTTCATAATGTGCATGGCAAGGTGAATGGCCTCATGTTTCAAAATGGGAAATTGATAATAGTATCATGTGTGATAAATGAGAGTAAGAGTTATGTTCCTCCACGTGTTTTGCTTGCAAAGGACACACAATTTGGTGCTAGTGTGATAATTGTTGTGACATATGTAGTTGTGTAAGAAGCCATCTTAAAGGACATTCAAGGGAAAAACCAAGCTAACAAATCAAAAAAGGGTCTAGATAAGGGTAGATGTCAAAAAATTAATGCCCCTTGCAAAAGAAAATGAGGAAGTTCATATTTTTAGCACCTTCAAATTATATGTTGCATTTGCCATGTGGTGGCACTTGTAATCTGATGTAATGTATGTTGTTACTTGCATGTCTTCTCTTGCACTGTGGTTATGTTTTTGCAAGTTACTAGAATATTATATTGGGCCTTCAATGTTGTATTTGGATTATTGTTGATGTTGTTTTGGAGAAATTACATATAAAGTACAACTACTTATACGTCGTGGAGCTAAAGAAGGGGTAAGTTGTTAAGGAAGAGGGTAACCATACATTGAACTAAACACCTTCATAAGAATCCTTTAGGATTCTTAGGCATGCTTTGATTGAAGCATTTTTGTAAGTTACAGTGTGATGTAATATTTTAAACATTCTTTTAGACTATATGAAATTGTTGTGCATTGTCTTGACCTTAGTAATGCATCATCTGGTGAAATTGAAAGATTTGTAGGACCTCTATGTTCTTTGGTTGTCATGATTAAAGTATATGAAGTAATGTGTGCATTTGACTTTGCAAGTTAACAACCTTGAGGGTTCAAGCATGAAATAAGGTTAGTTCTAGTTTAGGTGACCATTATTATTTTTTCCATAGGAAATCGGATCTTTATAGTTATTGTGTTTACTAATTGATTGGTATTATATATATAACCTTATTTTGTGTCATATTTTAGTAAATTTTGAATGTTACAATTTATCCATGTTTAGATTAGTTATTTTCAATGACTTTTAATATCTAACGCCATTAATTCATGTAAGTTTGTTCTATTTGTGGAGGCAAGGAGACCCCAACTTGGGAAGAAACTAAAGCTCCAAGAATGGGGGAGTTGGTGGACCTTTAACAGTTTGCCATTTACAATATTTTCTATTAGGCATATGTACATAGGTATGTTACTATGCCATATGTTTATTTACAAATTCAATAGTTGTGTTTTGTGTACATGGACATTCTCCCATGTAACTTCTACCCACACATAACATATGCACATGTACTAGTTGAAAATGTAACTTTAGGCCATGTAACATTTTTACTTATAATCTAATGTGCGAATGTCATCTATTTTTTTAAATTTCAATTCATGTAAGTTACGTTCCATAGACTCACAAAACTACATGCTACAAATGTTCAAAACTACATTGACATTGCTCCATAACATATGTTACATTGTGTTGCACATGACATGTTTGTAACATGTATGTAATCTTTTGCAACATTTTTGGAAGCTTTGTAACATGTCTAAACCCTAAAAAATTTAGATTGAACTTATTGTGCTAGGTAACATGGCCAAGAATGAACTTGTAATTTAGTCATATCTTGTTGCTTTAATTTTAATCATGACTTGAAGCTTGAGTTGATAATGGAATTATGTTAATGACATCATAATATGAATGAGCTAACATTGATATTTGAATATATGAGTTGTGCTAAGTAAGATAGGTAAGTTAAAATTATAATTAAAGTTACAATTTAACATAACAAAGGTGGTAAGACTAGTGCAAATATTTACATCAACCTTATAACATTTAGATTAATTACAATAAATTTACATAATAATAAAATTTGAACAAGAAAATTTTTCTACATTTGATTCCTATTGATACAATTTGACAAAACAAACTTCAAATGTATTGACTTTAATGGCTCCATGTAGTGAATCAAAACAATTGAACCGTAAGAAGAAACCTTCCCCCCACAACATATATATGACCAATCCACTATATTTCACATTTTGATTTGTTTTGTAAATTGTGATAGTAATGTGTTGTTGTACATCATGTCTACTTGTTGTTACTTCCATTGATATTTTGAAATTTGCAATTTGTTAATATATCTATTTACCTTTTATAGAATTTAGTAATTGCAAGCCATGGAAATGGCAAAGGAAATAAACATTTTGCTTGAGATGGACATGGTGGATGCTAACAACATTGAATGGTAAGGAAAGTGGTATGCTAAAAAGAATAAAGATGACACTTAAAATTGAATGAAGTTTTGGAATAGCATAAAAATTTACAATTTAAGAAAAATAATAAAATAAATAGATGCAAATTTTACCAAATAATTATGCTTAGGGTTTATTTGTCTATGCTTCTAATAAGTTTGTTACATCAAGTGGTGTAATTAAATTTTTTGGAATTATATAGGTTATAACTTTTGTCATTTTTATTTGTTTGTAAATCAAATATGTCTAATATATGTAACATGTAGTTACCACATATACTTATGCTTATAGCACATATTTGTAAAAAAATTATTTACAAAGATATACAATTTTTGCACCTTGAACTGATATCAAATAAATAATCTTCCCAATGTAAATACTATCCATAATGTTATTCTAGCCACATTTCATGAAATGTATGGCCACATAGCCATATATATTTTATAATAAGATGTATAAGTATCCAAGGAAATCCAAATTGAATTGATATGTTGCGGCATTGACATGCCATCAACATATGTATTATAGTCATTTTGGGACTAAATTAATAGGCTAGGTTATTATAACCATTTCACTAGGCTATGAACATTGAGTAGGTTACTAGCAAATGTATTTAATGAGGTTTTTTGTGAACATTTTGATATACATATATTTAAAATGCTTTCTTTATAGATTAGACATCATGTATGTGAACCTAATGTTATAATGCATTGAAACCACTGTGAGAGAAAGGGGTGTTTCACAACTGGCCTTGCAGCTCACTATATTTATACATTGTGAATGTTAATGGACAAATCACATGAGTTGCAAAATTGCAACTCACCATATATACATTACAATTCATTGTAATTCAATTATAACTTTGTTAAAACAACTCATTTTCAATAACTATGCAATTCCATTATAATTGCACCCATCATGTCATGTTGATGTCATTAATTGTCATCCATCCATTAAAATCTAACAGGTCGCACTATTGTTACAACAAAAGATGTCCTTGTAAGCCAAGTGATTTCATTAGACTTTGAGTGTATTCATTGGTCTTAGTAAATGGGAACTAGTTGGAAAGTAATGAATCCATTAGTTTAGTGAACTTGGAATAGTAAACAACATCCACATGTTGTAGTAATGTATGAAGATTTTTGGACACAATTTTTTTTTTTTTTGAAATATTGATCTCCATCATCCATTGTGAATGTTAATGATGGTCCAAGATTGTGACATGTGGCACAACAAAAAATTTCCACATGGCATATTAATTATACTTTGGAAATATAAATTAATATTAATATTAATATAGTACTTAGGTAGGTTGTATATAACCATAGGTAAATAGGTTGGTAGGTCTTAGGACCTACATACCTATGTACTTACCTACCTAAGTAGGTACATAAGTAAAACCTACTTAATCACCTAGGTTAAGTAGGTAGAAAAACACAAGACTAAGTGAACTAAAGAATAACTATGATTTATTTTTTAAAAAATTTACGTTTTGCTTTTCGAACTAAGTTTTTCCCAAAATAACACATTTATTTTAATGTGAGAACATAAGAGAACATGCTTTATTTATATAGTTTATAACATCGGATTCAAAGACAAAACATGTGGGTTCAATTTTTTAGTTGTTTTTCATTGCAAATTGAGTTGCAATTATAGAAAGATTTTCCCACATGTTTTGTGTTTGTTTTTCATTATGTAAGTTATACAATTAAATTATTAGTTATAAGATAATTAGATATGTGAAATAATTAAGATTTAATTATTTGAACATTTTATTAAAAATATTTAATTGAACTAATAATTTTAAAAATAAATTAATCAAAATAATCACTACAACAAAAGATGTCCCTATACGCCAAGTGATGTCACTGAATTTTGAGTGAATTCATTGGTTGTAGCGAACATGGACCAATGAAGAAGTAATGAATTCACTGGTTTAGTGAACGAAGACTAATGAACTACACCCACATTTTGTAATAATGAGTGTATCTGATTTTATGATAAATATTTAATTGAAACATACAGTTTTGAATTAAATATATGATAAATAATTATTTGGATTGATTATTTGAATTAGAAAATCTAATTTATTTGTTAATTATTTCAAATAATTAATTATTTGACTTTAGCTAATTTATTATTAGATGATTAATGATCTAAATTCATATCATTTATCATATGAATTTTGAGAAAAACAATTAGTTATTTTAATCAATTAACAAATTATATGAATAAAGTGCATAATAATTAATTAATTAAATTACATATTAGTTAGTAAGTTATAATTAATCAATTATTTTAAAAAATTCACTGTAAATATTAAATATTAAATATGAATTTGGGTAGAAATCATCAGGGTATAAATAGGCATATCCATGTCTACACCAAATTCAAATTTTAATATAATATACACTTTGCTTTTAATATCACATCTAAATTAATTATATGTATCCAAATAATTAATTAGTTAATGAATTTAAGTAATTAATGAATTGGTAATTATTGATGAATTAATAATTATTTTAAATAATCGATCTAATTCATAATGAAGTACCCCAACTTGGATAAATATTTATTTGATTATTATTTAATAAGTAATTATTTTTTTAGTTAATGTAAAATTAATTATATGAATTACATGTAAATTTATTCATATTAATAGTCAATTATTTAGTATAGTCAATAAGTTCATAATAACTAAGTGTATTAAACATAGTTAATATCTAATAATCAAATTATTGAAACATAAATTCTTTATAAAACATTGCATATGAATATGTATCCTTATTAAATTATAAGCAGTTGCACTATAATCATAACATAGTTGAACAATAATATTTTAGTAATGGCGCACTAGTGGCCATACTAACTATATAAATGGGAATCGTAATCAATAACTAGTTGCAAATGTATTTTATAATGCATGGTGAAAATGTGGACATGTAGCATGATCACATGTATGTACATTATACATTAGTTGTAACATAGTTTTTGTTTTAATGACACATTTACAATTGTTTTGAAGTAGTTGCCACATGTAACTAGAACACAATTCCTAAAAAACTCTAACATGGTTGATTACATATCTATGTATGATGTGTATAAATTATCATATAGAAGACCGATTTTTAATTCACTTGCAACTACAATATAACCAATTGATTTTCTTACATGGCAATTTATTTATTAGTACCCTTTATTTCTAGGGGATAGTTGCATAATAGTTGTAATACCCAAGGGATAGTGGCACAACAATTATATATGAGTTTTTTTTAAAGTTTTAGTTGCAAGGTAGTGTGGTTTCGTTGAATGAAATTTCTCATAGTGAACATCAAATTGTAACATATAACTAGTTGCAAATGTGTTATGTCTCATAGAATTTTTTACATGCATTATTTGATTACCTTATTGAATTTTCTTTGTAGGTCACGAGTTCAATTTTGAACAACCTACATTTAATTTTGAAGAGGCAGTATTGAATTATGACTATGTTATTTTGATTTTTTTATTATGTCAATGGAAAATAACATGATTAAATTATGTTAACATGATGTGAAACTGCATGGATGTAACATATATTTAATTGCATTATTCCCCATTGAATTATTTTATTTCATCATTTGAATTTAATAACACAATGTTAACATGTTTTTTAGAACCATGTTTTGTAATGTCAATAGAACATTTATGTTATATCATGTTATACACATGTAAGATATGTAGCCTATGTCAAATGTTATAATTTAATACAACATAATCTTATAATGTTTAGTTTGTAATGAAGAAGTACGAGGTTACAAAACATGTCACATTAATAGATATAGCCTATAGGTAAATTATGTGTTATATATAAATATTGTTACAAGGGTATCTAGTAAACATTCCATGGAGACATAAATTACAAAATCAAAAGGTTATTACATGATCAACCTTATTTTCACAAATCAAAGAAGAATACAATCATAAAATTAAGAAAGATGTTACATATCATGTCTATTTACTATTTTTAAAAGCTCAAAATTAATGTTGATCATATTGCACAACTCACATTCTTAAAATTTGCATGGATTAAGATAAATAAAATGTTGAATGAAACATAAATTTCCATGTTTTCAATTTGTAAAATATCTATTTATAGTATGTGATTAACTTTGTTTCTTTTAATCCAATTTGTCTTTCATGTAATGTGTGTGAATCATCAAATCCAGGAAATTTCTTGGATGTGTTTGTTCTCAAATGTCACATTGAGATAATTCCCATTTACAAAGTGTAAACAAATACTCAATTTTTTTTCGACAAAATACTTGTAGTTGAAAAAAAATAAAATGAAGCTCAACCTTTTTCAATTTGTGAACATTCGAATGAAAATTCCACAAGAGTTCAATATTGAGAATAAATGTTAAATGCAATTTGTGTGCTTTAATTACATGAGCATATTATCATGATAATGTTCAAAATTTGGATTAAAATCATACCAAAACAAATTGTTGACAATATTATTTGTTAATGTTGAATTAGCCATGGATAAATGGATGATATGTAAAACATTCACAACATGAAACAAGTATGTACATTATTTAACACATCATTTTGTATATGATGTAATGAACATTATCAATATTTCAAAATATACACATGATGATTATAACTTTATGGTTCAATATATTGTGATATTATGTTAACATTTTTGTTTGATATTACATACATATTATAATATTAATGATAAAATTGTATAACACAAATTAACATTGTAAAATAATGGTCTATTTTAATCCTCAAGATTTTAACATTGTAACATAATATGGTTGGGGTATCCAAAAGGACAGTCTCATTTTATATTGACTAAACCCCCTCATTTAAACACGTTGAAACTTAATGACACATTCATATTGAACATTTGATTTTATTCATGGATAAATGTATATTATAAATATACTATTCTATGCATAGAATGTCAAATTTGCACAAGTTTAAGGATTCCTACCAAGTCCTTGAAAAAAGTCCAAGACTTTGTCTCATGAGAAAAATAAAATTTGAGGATTCATAAGGAATGTCTAAAAAAAAAATTTGGCCCAAGATTTTTACCACAAACATCTTATGTGCTAATGTGTATAAAATATATGAATGTGACAAGAACCAAATGCCTTACTGCAATTTAAAAAGTTTCAAAAAATTCAATTTTTTGGGAATTTTGGGCCATTGATATTGGATAAATTTTATTATTCTCACTTTCATAAGTGACAACAATTGATACTTTAGACGCCCACGTAAAATTTGGAACACAATTATTTCATTTCACATGAGATGTAAAATTGGTCATGGGAAAAGTGAAGAAAAAAGTGAATTCAAGAGTCTTAGGAATGAGTCCTTATGTTTCAAATGGGGTACCCCAATCATGCTTGGACCCATTAAAAATTTGTAAATTATATATGATCATGTTTGCAAAATTAAAACAACTAATCTTAACATTGTTACATTTCAATAGTTTTAACACCAATATTTTAAACCAATTCACCATGTAACTCACCATAGATTTCCATCTACGGATTAGAATAGACCGGCCCATTACCAATTGTTTGACTATGACTCAACAATTTTCATCATATGTGTTTCATTTTAAGTGATTTAAAATCTTATGGGAATACTACCTCAAGTTCTTAAAATCATATTTAAAGTGAAAAAAAAAGGGAAAAAAAAATTCCAAGTTACGAAACGAATTTTTTTCCTTTTTTCTTCTCTTTGGACCCCTTTTACTTTCAAGCCTCATAATGTTTTTATTTCTTGTTCATTTAAAAAGATTTAAAATGCTATAGGACTACCACTTGAAGTTTTATAAATCATTTGTGGACTTTAATAGTAATAAAACAACATACATGGAAATTTTTGGGTGTTCGGGAACCGGCTTTTGTAATGTTCAATGGTTGTTTTTTGAATGATTGACTCCCTTTACTTTGGGGGGCCGTAACTTTCTCAACTCTAATATCTTTTATGATTGTTAATGTGTCAAATGTGCCAAGAGAAGGGGTTCAAGTTTTTTTTGGACACCTAAAACAATGGAGCCCTCCCCTTGGATTTGGCCTGTCATGAGCATTTAAATGTTTGGTCACTGGCTAGTATACTTTAGTATTAACCTACCCAAGTAAGATTCGCATTGTGGATGAGGATTATTTGTGCAAGATTTTTGTTGCAAATCATGATTATCAATGTAAGATTTCCATTGTGAATTTAAGATTCCTCATATAAATTTTCTATTATACATCAGGATTACCCATGTGGACATTGCTTTGTAATGTACGTGGCTATTGAAGAATGTTGATCATGTTTTTGGAATTATTTTTTTGTTGTGGATTTTGTGCATGGGGTTTTGTTTTGTTTTCTAGCTATGGCAATCTGATGATGGAAGAGGCGAATATATTTCTAAAGGCATACCTTGTCATCGATCTACCTATTACCAAAGGCATTGGGTGAGGGAGTAAAAATCAATGGTTATGAGTGGCATTGTAAGACCATTTCACATCACACCAACAATGCTGACAACCATGAGCAAGACTTCAAAGGAATTCACACAAGAGAAGAACTTGAAAAATGGGATAGTGTACTCTTTTTCTTTTTTTCCTTAGTTTTTTTTTTTCCCTAAAGTTTTTTCTTTTGCTTCCCTTCTCTTCCTTTTTTATGTTTCTTTTCCCACTCTTTGCCTTTGGTTTTGCTTGCATTCTTTGTAAACACTATGACCATCTCTTTTGTTGTTGGTAGCAATCTTACTAGAATTAGATGGTCCAATTCTAGTAGCTTCTAATGGACTTTATGATGATAGTGGTACTAGTAGTGATGTATAGTTTCCTTTGGAGTTGCATGTTGTGGTGTTGATTTGCTACTTGTTCATGATGATATTGGGCACATATAGGTTACTGGAGTTGTAGCAACGATAAGAAGATGTCAAGACTAGAAATTGGGTTGCGGACTAAATTGTATTTGTTTTCTTCTCTTTTCCAATTATAAGGTTTTCTTGTTCATCTTTTCAAACCTATAGTGTTTTTAGATTAGGTGTATAGGTTGTCTTCACTTGAGTGCAAAACTCTTACTTGTGACACATTAGGACATAATGACATTGAATTATTAACCAACCCTTTTTATAACATGTGCACATGTTTTTTTGTGAACTTAAAGTTGTGAAAAATAATGAGATTTTTTTTCATAAGCAAGGGCTTAAAATATTGGTGTGTTCAGTTGCAACGTAAAGTTCAGTAATTTTTGTTTTACTAATCTATTGGGAAAGGTACCACAATATAGTGAAGATTTTCCCGTATTATAAGGATAATTTTCTTTCCTAATCTTCACACATAAATAATGTTTGGAGTGAAGCTTTGATCTATAAAGGATACTTGAGTTTCATTTTTTCTTGAATTTGATTTGGGTGTTATTAATATAATGGAATGTAGTAGCAGTTTGAAGCCCTCAATTGTTTTTTGGCATGTTCTCTTCTAACCCACATGAGTGACAGTCTCTTTAAATAATAAATACAAAGGTTTATGGTGTATGTGAGCTACTCAATTGAAAGTCACCTTCTATTATTATTGTTTAACTCAATTTTGTTGAGAAATGTGAATAATATTGTTGCAAGAGGAGAAAAAAAGGTGTTTTTCAATATAGTTTACTCAAGCTATAATTTTCTTTCAAAGCATCTAGTTTTTTCTATGATGATTTCTAACTATGGATCTTGATGATATAACTTGCAATGTAATCTGCTAATGATATATTTCAATGAATCTTCAATCTTTTTATGTGGGTGTGTGTACCGATAGAGAACAATCTTTGAGACTAATCTAGTATGTGAATCACTAGTTGATAGCCACAAATGCCATTCTTCTCTGCTGGTTCAACATCTTCTTGGGCTTGGAGTTTTTTTTAAAACTTAGAGCTAATTTGCTATTGTAATATAAAATAGGTGGGTTGATTCCACCCTATTAAAACCCCTAGGGTAAACCAATCAGTGACCAAACACTTAAGTGTTTAAGGTAAACCAAATCCAAGGGGAAACCTTCGTTGTTTTTTATGTCCAAACAAAACATGAACACCTCTCATTTCGACACACTAGTAATCATCAAAAACAAATTAGAAATGAGAAAGTTACAACCCCCCAAAATACATGGGTCAAAAACTCAAAAAAACATACCATCAAACATTACGAAGGCCGATTTGCAAACACCCAAAAAATTCCTTGTATGTTGTTTTGTTATTTTTAGAGCTAAAAAATGATTCATAAAACTTTAGATGGTGTTCCTATAATACTTTAAATCGTTTAAAATGAATAACAAGTAAGAAAATTGTGAGGTTTGAAAGTAGGAGGGGTCCAAAGAGAAGAAAAACAAAAAAAAACGTGTTTTGTAAGTTGGAAAGCTTATCTTTCTTCTTGATATTTTTTCATTGTTCCTTTTCCTTTGCACTTCAACAATTATTTCTAGAGCTTGAAGTGGTGCTCCTTTAACATTTTAAATCACTCAAAATGAAACACATATGATGAAGATATAAATAAGTGTTTGGTCATAAGCAAACAATTTGTCGCAACCCCACTTTGGGGCTAAGTGTGAGAATGCAACTCACACTCCCAAAAGTGGGAAAATGGAGTCCTCCGGGACTCCCGAAAACTCAGAAGACGATTTGAGGGGTCAAATCTCCTCACCTTGGCAGGTTCTTGATATCAATGGAAAGGTTTTGAAGCGTAGATGCCCAAAATGTCTCGCATTGGCCATTTGGACATATGCAGCCCAAGTTATGGGCAAAAGAAGGGTCGGGAGTCAAACTATCAGTTTGACTCCCGACCATTAAAAGTCAAGAATCGACCTCTTCCCGACGTCGCCTCAAGGAGTGCGACAAGGCTTGGAAAGCTCTCAACGAAAGCTACAACTTTGGTTTAAACCTCGTCCCGATCCGAGCTCGGGGTGAGGAGCTATGACCGTTCAAAGTTTCGGGACTCCAACCCGGGACAATTTTGGGATTCCAACCCGGGACAATTTCGAGACTCCAACTTGGGAGTCCTGGGAAAAAGAGCCATTTAGATGTAGCCTCGGCGGAGAGCTGCAGAGTATACTATATGGGGGAAGGTGGTGGCTTCCCTTGAGTCCGGGCCATGGTGAATCTTGTGTGTGAAAGTGCCCGTGGCTTGTCCCAACATCCAAGGGTGTTCCCGAATGCTAACTAACCCTTTTGTGGTTGGTTTTGGATGCAGATTCGAGCTTGATAATCTAGTCCCTCTTCCTAGTCTAATCCCGGGACTTCTAGCATGCCCCTCTACCCCCTTTTAATGCTGGAAGTCGGGAGCGACCCTCAAGTCCCAACTTTCCGCAATTCTACATAGTTGGACCCTCAAGTGGGTTCAACAAGGGACTTGGGAGTGCGTCACAATTGACGACATGCCAATCTACCTTACTCCTACTATTATCATTTGTCTTTTGTCTAAGTTCCTACAGAGTTTGGTGATTCAGATTAAACAGATTTAGATCAAGCAATATAAATACATATATTTTTTGTGCACTCCCAATGTTATAGGCCATAAGTGTTATAATGCAATAGCTCCTTCTATAAATGTTGAAAAAATGAAACCACCTACAACTCTAATTCAATTTGCCCAACATGTTGAAAATTTGGCATCTCTTGCAGCTCTAATTCAATGTGTTTCCTTGTGAATCATCTTTGTTTTTGATTTAATCCTTTTTTATTTCCTTTTTTGGGAATTTATATAATAGAATAATAAAATTTAGTAATACTTAAACTAAATGTAGGCCCAATTTACTAATGCATTTTGTCAAATTAAAATTTAAACCTTAAATTGGTCCAATGTCATTTGGTGTACAATGATGAAGGTCTATGCAATTTATACTTATAAACTTCATTCTTTCAATGTTGGCTTAATTTGTCTATGTATTTTTTCAAAAGTAAAAATAGTGTATTAACTTTCTTTTGAGGTGAAATGGCTTTGACATAAAACACATTTAATCCTTAATAATTCCTTGTGCCTTTTCACATGAATTAATTATGCAATGCATGGATGCCTATTTTGTTAAATGTGTAAAGTAGTATATTTTAAAGGTCTATTTTCACATGAACAAGATGGGTTATCTAGCATAGGTATTTTGTGTGTTTAACATGAAGGTGATGAAAGTCTATGCAAATTGTATATGATTTTCATTCCTTCAATGCTGGCCTAATTTACAAATGCATTTTGTTAGTTAAACCATAAACATTAAATTATTATTTTCATGCTTGGTGAATTAATTTTCACAAATATGATTTTTGTTTTGTTTTGTGAAATGGTTTTAATAGGTGTGATGTTGAACTCGCATTATTAGTCATTGTTGCATCAACTACAACATTTTTTAGAAAGGACCAAGTTCGATGCAAGAACATAACAACTCCAAAAAACAAAAAAACACATTGAAACAATTAAGCATGCCTAAAAATCATGACAAGATGGATTATTTGGTGGATGAGCATGATAATGTTTTGGGTCTTCAAATGGTGAGTCAAACTCCCTTTTCATATTTATGTGTCAATTATTCATTTGCAATTTCATCTCACATAAAATTTAATTAATGGAATGTGACGAGGTTTTCATTTTAACTATTGGTTCAATAGATTTATGAATTTTTTGTGTGTAGGTGTGAGGCCATTGGTGGTTTCTTTGCTTCTTGCTAAAATTAGAAACATTATCCAAACAAAATGGGATTCGAGGTTTGATATTCCAAATAGTGTTCAAGTTGTTGTGTAAGTACAAAAAGTTTTAAATTTCAAGGGGTTAGACAAATCATTTGATCAAGATGAAGAATTAAGCTTGAATTCTGAATTGTTTGGATATGTCCTCGTCATGGATGGCAAAGATCTTGTGGCAATTGCCATAAATTCATTCCAAAAGACATGGCATTATCTTGTGCTGAAAAGGCTTCATCGTTATTTCACAATGGTGGAACATTCAAAGTGTAAGGATTTTATCCTATGGCAATGTTTGGTTGGAGATATGCATAAGAATATGGAAGGTAAGTTTATAGTTGTTTTTCATTCACATGTGATGGTGTAATTTGATGATATCAATCACTAACATTTGGTTTTTTGTTTTGTTTAATAATAGGTACACTCACCCTCTAAGGCAAAGAAATAAAAGAATGATGTTACCAACCACTCATGGGCAACTCCAAATGAATTAGAACTATATGCCGATAATTTGGCTAATGTTTTACATTCATTCATTTTGGGATTATTTCCAAAACTTGTAGGGGACATCAAACATCTCCATGAATCTATGCAAAGTTCGGGAAAATTGGGGATATGCCTTTTATAATGATGAGGATAATAGAAAATTACAATTTAACCTTCCACATGTTGATGATAAGGATTCCATGTTTAGTTACATCATATGGTTTTTTAATATTGAGTGTTAAACCATACTTAATTTCAAGTTCCAATGATGATGAATTTTCATCGAAGATGGTTTACATAGGATGACAATAAGCTCTCATAATATTTTGTCCTATTATGTTCCTTCCCATAATATGCTGAAATGAATTATTCTGATTCAAAATCTATTATATAACTACCTATAATTAATGACATATTATATAACGACCTCTTCTATGGTTGTAACCTATTGGATTTCTTGTTTTTTTAATTTTTGGTTACATGCATCTTTTGAAATCTCTTTATTTTCTTTCTATTAGAAGCTTGCTATGTTTTTGTTTTGACAACACTCATGGCCTTTCTTTTCATTTTTACTTGTATAGTGTAAGAAAAGAAAACACATTTCATTTTGAAAATTTTGAAGAACATTTTTTTGTTTTTTTAAATTGTAATTTTGTTTCATAATCACAATTCCAAATACACATAAGCGTCCAACCACATTATTAGGAGCCACATGTGCCCCCTTGACCACTACTTTATTTTCAAAACATTTTTAGAATTTCTTTAATACGTCTTTAAAAATATTAAAATTTTTTAATTAAAAAAATACTATTATGTTAAGGTTCATATTTTAAAATCCCAAAATATGTCATTAATTTTTTTTAAAAAATTATCAATTTAATGTCAAAATTACTTTAAAACTATTTTAAAATAATGATTATAAGGTGTTAAAAATCCTTATATGTATTTTTCATTCATTAGATTAATTCCAAATTTCTATGATATGAACATAATGTATTCACAATAAAATTTTATTTTAAAAAAATATTATTTTTATTATTTTTACAATCCAAAGTTCAAAAACTTAAACAATGGTTATAATTGTTTTTGGTACATGTTAATATGATTGCACTTGTAGATGTTTATCGTCACTAGTAATGCGTAGAAGCACAGAACCCAAATTAGTGTAATGTTAATAATGGATGGAAATGTAATACAATTATTTATGTTATGTGTTTGCATGACCCATTCGGGTATTTAAAACATAAATTATGGCCAAAAGAAGGGCCGGGAGTCAAATTGCCAATTTGACTTTCGACCACTAAAAGTCAAGAATCGTCCTAATTTCCTTATGTTCAAGTGACAAGACACATATTGTTTGAAAGCTATTGACAAGGGCTACAACTTTACTTCAGACCTCACCTTAATCAGAGGTCTCCACACAAAATTATGGGCTTCCAAAGTCGTGGGAGTCTCAATTTTGAAAATTTCGCGACTTCAACTTGGGAGTCTTAAAAGAAAATGACATTTGGGTGTTGGCCTTGTGGCTAAGCATAGAGAATACTATAAGGGGGAAGGTGGTGGCTTCCCTCAAGTCCGAGCTGTGGTGAGTCTTGTGAATCTATGTTTGTCTATGGCTCGTCCGTGCACCAAAAATGCTTCAACTATGCACTAACCAACTTGTTGTTTTGTTTGTGCAAGTTTGTGTGAGTAATTGACTTGCTTATCACTCTTCCTAGTCCCCATTTCGAAGCTCCAACATGCCCTTCTACCCCCAAAGTGTTACGAGTTAGGCAATGTGCCCCAACTCCTTATCCTTTCGTTGTTTTCACCCTTTGGATTCATAGTTAAGTCCATCAAGGAGTTTGGAGGTGCGTCACATGGTATCAAAAATCTGGTAGAACTCAATCCACCTATTGGGGAGTTCTGATGACACCGAGAAGGACCCATAAGTTAGTGCAGGAGACCATGGTAGAAGAACCCACCCATGACCTAAATGTTCCATTCGAAACCATTAGGGAGGAGGAATAAGAGGATTTTAAAGAACAAGAAAACCGTGAGAACTGCGATGATCATGAAAATGAAAAGGAGTAACCAACCACAATCCTTTTCACTCCAGAAAAATTGGAGGTTTTATTTTAAATGAATAGGCTTAATTTCACTGAATTGGTTGCGGCCCTCAAAGGAGGATTATTGAAAGGTGTAGGAATCAAGTCCACTAAACCTAGGAATTTTGACGGGGTTTGAGATCAGAAGGTGGTAGATGTTTGGTTTGTGGAAATGGAGGACTACTTTCATGCCGCCAAAGTTGGGTGACATTCAGTTGTGGAATTTGCCCAATCCTATTTAAAGGGCTCTGCTTCCACATAGTGGACGATAATGAGGCAAAAGGAAGGGAAAACCCATGGCTACACATGGGAATTATTCAAAGGACGCATTGAATTAAAATTCATTCCAAAAAATTCCGACTACATTTCAAGATGCAAACTCCATGACCTTGTGAATGCAACAAAATGACAACTTGCGCCAATATGTGAAGGCATATTCTGAACTCATGCTTAAGATCCGGCATATGCATGAATTAGATTGTGTGTGCCATTTTGTGATGGGGTTCTTGATTGGGCCAAACGCAAGCTTAAGGAAAATTGGCCCACCTCATTATTTGAGGCCATCATGAAAGTGGAAGGCTTTTCGGATGTGGGATGGGGTGAAAAGTCCGGGTTCAAAAAGGAGAACAAATTCTTTCATAAGAAGGCATGCCATGAAGGGGAATGGAACCGAGGATAAGACACTTCAAAAGGGGAAAAACCCAAACAATTTCAAGGCTCGGGTTTCAAACCCAAAGGAACTTTCATCAAGAAGGGGGCTCCTTTAAAAGGGAGCCAACCGAAAGGAGATGTTAATGGGAAGCCCAAAGGAATGTGTTTCAATTGCAATGAAGTGGGACATTATTTCAAAGGTTACCCCAAACCCAAACTCGGGAATGAGGGCTTTAAGGTAATTGCCCTTACCATCAACCTAACCCAAAGTGAACATAATCACCTTATCTTCTTAAATGGGAAGGTTTTTAAGTAGGAGGGGTTATGTCTTTTGGACAAAAGGGCTTCCCACAATTTCATAATTTGAGAAAGTGCCAAAAGAATGGAGCTCCAATTGGAGGAGCTCAAGGCACCCATTGAAGTGCACTTTGCGGATGGAATTCCCCATCCCACCACATTACAAACAATAGACGTGCCTCTTAAGTTAGGGAATTGGAGAGGAAATGTGGATTTGTTGGTTTCCACCTTAGGGGGAATGGAATGCATTTTGGGAATGGAATTCATCACCCATAACAATGTGCTCAAAGAAGGGCACAATAGGCTAGTTAGAATCCCATCCAAAAATGGGATTGTTCAAGTGAAGGCACATGAAATGCCTAGTGTGGGTGGATTGACCATCCACTTGATGTTGGGAAAAACTTTAGAAAAAAAATGCATGGGAGGTTATGGCATGTTGTGTGTGATGTGTGTGTTGGAAGAGTTTGAGCCAAAAGAAGTTACCAACTTGGTGAGTCTTCCCAAATGCATTAAGCGAGTCTTCAATCAATTCCCGAATGTGATGTTTAAAGAGTTGACCTCGAAAATACGAATGCACCATGCAATTGAGGTGATGCCAAGAGTGGCACCTCCTGCCAAGGCCCCATATCGAATGAATCATGAAGAGTTGAAGGAACTTAAAGTTCAATTTGAGGAACTCCTCGCAAAGGGATACATCAAACCTAGCAAGTCACCATATGGGGCACTCGTCCTCTTTGTTCACAAGAAGGATGGACTTTGAGGATGTGTGTGGATTATAAAGCCCTCAACAAGGTTTAGTGAAAAATCGCTACCCATTACCTCGAATTGATGATTTGTTTGATTAATAATTGGGAGCTAAAATGTTTAGTAGGATTGACCTACGTTCAGGGTATTACCAAATTCAAATTACAGAAGGGGACAAAGAAAAAACCACTTGTTGCACAAGGTATGGTTCATACAAGTTTTTGGTGATGCCTTTTGGACTCACTAATGCACCCACCACATTTTTCACATTCATGAATGACATTTTTTGAGAATGACTTGATGATTTTGTGGTTGTATACATAGACAACATTTTGGTCTATAACAACTTTATGGAGGAGCATGTGGAGCATCTCCAAAAGGTGTTCCAAAGGTTGAGGGAAAACGAGTTATATGCTAAATTCGAGAAATGCAAATTCGAGATGACGGAAGTGGATTTCCTTGGACATAGGATCACCCAAAAAACTTTAAAGATGGTTGACCACAAGGTGAAAGCAAATTTGGATTGGGAACCACCTAGGTTGGTTCTGGCCTTAAGATCATTTTTAGGATTGGCCTCCTATTATCACAAATTCATCAAGAACTTTGCGAAGATAGCCATGCCTTTAACAAACCTTGTAAATAAATCATTTGAAACTTATGAATGGGATGAAACATGCAATGAAACCTTTGAAACCTTGAAAGGCATTTTGGTGAAAGTGCCTATGTTGAAGTTGCCCAACTTCGACAAAAATTTTAAGATCCACTCCGATGCCTCTGACTTTGCGATTGGAGGAGTCTTAATGTAAGATGGAAAGCCAATGGCATTTGAAAGTAAAAAGTTGAATGAGATGGAACGAAGGTGGCCAACACATGAAAAGGAAATGTGAGTCATGATACATTGTTTCAAGACTTGGGCCATTACATAGGCTCCAAAGATGTGGTGGTGTGGACCGACAATGTCACCTTGAAATACTTTGCCACTCAACCAAACTTGTCATCAAAATAAGTGAGATGGCAAGACACGTTTGCCTTATTCAATGTGGACATTCGATATAAACTTCAAAAGGAAAACGTGGTGCCCGATGCGTTAAGTCAAAAACACCAACTTAAATTGGTGTATGTGGGGGAAACAAAATTTCAGAAGGAAATTTAATTAGCGAGCCGCCATGATGGGTTGGCCAAGGAAATAAAATAAAACATTCAAAAAGGAATCAAGTCACATTTCCACTTGCGAAATGGACTATTGTGGTATAAACAGAATTGGTTTTATGTTCCGAAAAGGAGGTTTAGGGATATGTTTTTGAAGGAGTGCCATGATGGGCCACTTGCAAGCCATGGTGGTGCAAAACGCACCATAACATTCCTCAAGAAGTCTTATTGTTGGCTTAATTTGAAAGACAATGCAGAGGAATACGTGAAGATTTGTTTGACTTGCCAATAAAATCGAACACTTAATAATAAACAAACAAGATTATTATGATTGTTATCGATTCCTAAAGGGTCGTGGGAAAGTGTTTCCATGGATTTCATGGTGAGTTTGCCACCATCAAGGGGTTTTTATGCGATCGTGGTGGTGGTTGATCGATTTAACAAGATGGCACACTTCATTCCCACCAAAGAAAGTGCCACGACCCAAGAAATGAGAAGGTTGTCCTTCACACATGTGTTCATGCATCATGGCCTCCCCAAGGATATTGTGTTAGATTGAAACCCAAAGTTCACAAACAAGTTTTTGTGAGCCTTGTATAAGCGCGTGGGGTTAGAGCTCAAAATGAGCACTTCATTCTGACCCCAAATGGATAGACAAACCGAGAGAATGAACTTGGTTATCCAACAATTCCTAAAGAATTATGTGGTGACGGATCAACAAGATTCGGTGGACCATTTAAAGTTGGCCGAGTTTTGCTACAACAATTTAGAACATTCAGCAACAAGGACTAGCCCCTTTCAAATGGTGATGGGCAAGTCACCAATTGTGCCTACAACTTGGGTTACACATGGGCAACCCCCAAGTGATGCAAATGAGGAAATGCCAATGGTCACACAACTTGATGAAGAGAGGTGGTGCTTATGGGAGATGACAAAAACCAATTTGGAAAAGGCATATAAATGGTACAAGGATTTTGTGAACAAGTTCCAATAAGAGGTGAATTTTGAGGAAAGAAATGAAATGTGATTGAACATCAATAAAATTTGGTTATTAGAAGGTTTGAGCCACAAGTTCATGGGCCCATATGCGGGTCCATTCAAAATGTTGGAAATTTTTTTTGTTGACATTTACAAATTGAAACTATCTAAAAATCTTAAAGTTCATCCCATCTTTCATGTTTTTTTTTAAGTCGGTCACCCATGATTCGTCAAGGCCTAGTCGAGATCACAACTCAAGGCCTCCACTTGACCTCATTGTAACGAACCAAAATTTGAAGTGGAGGCCATGCTTAAATCAAGGCAACTAAGGGGGCGAGAATGGGAGTACTTGGTCAAGTGGAAAGGATACCATCCAATAGAAGCATCTTGGGTGAATGAATCGAATATGTAACATGCCCAAGAAGCCATAGAAGAATTCCACGATAGACTGACAAAGAAACAAAAGAAACATAGAATGTGATGAGGACATCACCTTTCTTTTAGTGGGGCAAGAAATTATACAAATGTACCACATCAAGTTGCAAGTGAAATAAAGGTTAAGGACTTTCAAGAGATTGCATCATAAACATAATGAGTATTATTAAAAAATTCATCAAGTGGCATGGACAAATGGAATTTTCTTGCGTAAGCCCAAATCAAAATCGAACTCCCACATTGGGGCTAAAAAAAACCTTCGACCTAAAAGAGGAGGTAAGTAAGGTGAGCTTGCAGGGACACACACATGCTTAAAGTGCATCCCAAAGGGCTAATTGGTAATGGCGGCCAACACAGGAAATCATGACCCCATTCACGTATTATAGTTACGTAGTTTGGGATTTAGGTTTTCGCAAAAACTAAATGTCACTTTTCGTACCTTGATAGGCATACCTTTAATTAGGCTTGATTATTGTGATCAAGGCGCAAGGTTTCGAAAGGAGTCATGTCAAATAACTTAAGTCAATATTAGACTTGACTTGAGTTCCTCATGAGGGGAAGGTTGGAATAATTGCCTCCCAAATGAGGGCTTCATCAATTAAACTAGTTTAGGTTTTTTGACGAAATAAAGGTTAAGGGTTTTTCATGAGACCCCTTTGGACTTGCCAAGAAAATGTTGGAAACTTGGGGACACTTAAGTTAGCTTAAAGTAAGGTCCTATCGTAGAAGTCAACAATTGATGGCCAAGGATCTAAATGAAAATAATTTCATTGAGGAAATAACTTATAAATGTCAATGAGGGCATTGACTTTTTTTTCTAATGGGGGAAAGTGTCACAACCTTAGCCTTGGGCTCACGACCAAGGCAAGGGCTCGTAAAGGTACGGGCCAAGAATGAAGCTCGGGAGTCACATTTCATGTTCCCAAGAGTGTAGGAAAGTGTGAGGGAATGAACCCCCACATTCCCAAGTGACCTCCCACTTTGAGAGTTGGAGTCCCGATAGATCAAAAAATTTCATGGGTGTTTGCAAGCTAGAGTGTCATCCACTACACAAAATTGATCCACTTTAATTTATAAATACCCTTATTTTAGTTGTAGCATATGACTTAATAAAGCTTAATGACAAGTGGGTGCTGTTTTTTTTTTTTCTTGAATTTTTTGGACAATATGTTCAATTTATGGATATGTATATATAGTGCTAGCAAATATAATGACCTTTTCGGTGAAGAACATTATAATTGCATTTTGTTTGGGAACCAACAACTTGTGACCAATTTTTCAAGTGTTTTTGTGATCCTTGTTTCTAATCATGTTAGCCTTGAAAAATTGATTGAAGTACATAGCTCAAGGACTTAAGGTTAGGATCCGCCATCAACTTTGACATATGCTTGATTTAATTTTTGTTTTTGGTTTTTGTTATTTTTTATTTGTGGTTAACCTTTTGCATAGAGTTTATTAATTATTTTTGTCGTTACAAGTTGTTGGGAAGTTAATTATACTAGTTGGTGCCTTGTGCTTTGAGAATATTTGTTCCAAATGTCACCTTTTGTCTATAACGAACAAGGACTTGGTGGTTCTTATTGTTACAATTATTAGTACAAAATTTCAATTGAGATTCAAGCTTTGATTTCTTGCAAAATTAAGCAAGATGGCAATGTTGAGCATGATTGTGTTCATTGTGGTTCTTGGGTCAAATCATTACTTAACTACGATTTGCTCAAATCCAATAGCTTTATAAGGAAGTTCAATATTTTTTTATGTGACTTTTTCAAGGCTAAGAACTTGAAGGTAGATTTGTCTTAAGTTTTGTTGTAGAAATAGTTGGTTTTCATCTTTAAAAAATCCACACCTAGAATTTTTTTGATTAATGTTTAGTTTTAGGCTTCTAAAATTGTATTGAAATTCAAGGTTGTTTCTAGGACTTTTTTTTTCAACTTGTAGATATCATGTATACACATCCTATACCAGAGGATAATTTCTTGAAGTTCAAGCTTTTAGGACATGTTTTAAGTAGAAGTTTAAAGTATAATTTCAAACTTTGCTTTGGTTTTGAGCATCATTTTGGTATTTAAAAAAAACATACTTAATTTTTCTTATACATATTTTGTACGTGCATGCTATAATGTGGGAGACATTTTGGTATTGAGAACTTGTAGATTTGGTATCTTGAAATTTTGACTTCTATAATAACGTATTTAAAAGTTGTTTTTGGGAAAGTTGAATTTGGTATGTCGGTATGTTTTGGGAAAGTTGAACTCACTAGAACATATTGTTTGGGTATTTGAACTTGGACTTTGAACTTGAATAATGGGATTTCTTCTTGACCAAGGTTTAAGAATATATCTATTGGGATATGATTTTGAAAGTATTTTTCACCTTTAACTTGAAGTCGTTATTTGTAAAGTTGAACTTATAACTTATACTTGGTATTTGGGCAATTGTAATTTTAAATGAATTTGAATTCTAAAGTTGAAGTTGAAAGTTGAATATAATGTTGGGATTTGATTTTGAAAGTATGTCTCACATGTAACTTGAAAGTTGAAGTTGGTTATTTGGAAAGTTGAAGTTGCAACTTTCCATTTTAGTATTTGGGCAATTGTACCTGTAGTTAAATTTGAACTTTGAAAACAATTTCATGAAGACAATTTATGTGTTAATCTACAAAAAATTTAATAAAATTTTATTATGATTATTAAATAAAAAATAAAAAGGTAAATAAATATTAAAATTTGAAATGATCTATATTAATAATAGTTTGCTTCAATATTGTAGGTTTTTAATTAAAAACGTAAATGTAAATTTAATTTTAACTAATATAAAAAATTAATTAAAATTTGAAAAAAAATTAAAATTATTACTAAATAAAAAATAGGTTAAAGATGTATATTAAGATGAACTTGGAAGTTGTACTTAAATAACTCCTAATTAGCCCATTCAAAGTCCATAAGTATAATTCTAGAATTCAATTAAATTTTTAAAAAACCCTTAGCTTCTTTAATATGATATATTATTAATTTCAAATCCCTAACATACACCCCATCAATCAATGGACTATATCATAATCCACAAAGAAATGGTAGTTAGAGGTACAATCCATGAGTTTTGAGTTCAGAAGTCTATGGCTTTTGCGATTTAAAAAAAATAAATAAATGATTTTGTGCATTATGTAAATATTCAAGTTAATATTTTAAACCAAGTTCATTTTAATAAATTTCAAGATCTATAAAATAACATGGGCACTGCAATGGCAATCATAAGGCATAATTGGCTTATGTGACACCCAAATTGGTCCACCCATTTGTGCATGCACCCAAAAATGCCAAAAAGAACTCTTGAATGAATCTTCCATAAAATTGCATTATCATTCATTTAAGAATACATGCAAGTATAAATTTTAACACATCATAAATTGAATGACATTTAAAACATGTTCAATTAAAAAAACACAAAGATAAGATTATAAAATTGATATGTAATTTTTATTATTCATTTATGGTGTTAATCAACATTTTGATTATACCATTATGGTGTGTTCCAAAGACAAAAAAACAAAAACGATGAATTCAAATGTTGGTTAACCTTGTTGTTTGATTTTTTATCACAAATTCAAAGCCATGTGCACACACCCCAACCATCAAGTTAAAAATTTAGATTATGATATGTAAAAATAAAAATAATTTTTTTGGTTCATGAATGCACCATATTGTTGTAAATGAAACTTTAACATAAAGAATAGGTTTGATTACATCATAGGTATTATTTGAATATTTGATCCATCACCCTAGTTTTCACTGTATTTATATATGAAAAGTCAAAATTGATTTGGCATTATACCAAGTAAATCAATAAGTAGTTCATCCAAAACTAGGATGTAGATTAAAGTTCATGATTTACAATGACATCCTTAAGGATGTTAAAATTAAACCAAGAAATAATTTAATTATGTTTTCATTTAGTACATGGAATAAATTCTTGTTCCACTAACATCAAAGTGCAATTGATAAATTGGAGGTGGAAGAAATTAATGATAAAATCCATGGAAATTGAAATCCAAGGTAATGTCAACTTTCAAGTTTAGTAAAAATTTGAGAAATCCATGTGTGCAATTTTCAAGATATTTTTTTCATGCATAAATATTACATCATCAAACAAAAATTTCATGTGTTGCATCACTAATTAATAAGCTCAAAAATTTAGTTCCATGGCTTAATTGAAAGTTGATGTTGATGTTTTCTTTGTTTGTTGAAATTATTAACTTTTGAATATTCTAGTACTACAAGCCATGCTATGTCCATGTGGCTATTACACATAAAAAACACAAAGGAGCTATGCAAAGTATACTACTTGACTACATACCTAGTTCATAATCTAGATCTTAAAAAATGGCAACAACTTAATGTTTGAATATGGTCCTATAAATTAGCCTACATAATTGTCTAACTAAGTTTGAAAACAATAATTGAATTTGGTAATGCAAACTAGGTGTGTTTACATAAACATGTTTATGGCAACATGATTACATTAACACCCTCCTTCACACCCAACATCGTTTGATCTCATGCTTGGAAATCCCTCCCTAGGTGTTTCAATCTTGAAAGACTTGAATTAAAGAATGAAAAAACATGTGCACATGGTGTTTATGTTGCATGCAACAAAATAGTAACTGCACTAATACAAGCGCCACTACCAGTTATTTGGTCAATGAACATCAACTTGTAGTGTCAATATGTGGGTTAATAACTAAAATAATGTTTCAACTTCAAGATCATCATCATAAACACATTGTCATGAATTTTAACATATCAGTCCTACTCTTCAAGGATTGTGCTTCATTTTAATACATCAATCAATGTTTAATCTAGTGAATTTTTTTCAACCTAAGGTACTTGTCAAGATGTCTGTTAGTTTCAACTGATGAATGTTTAATTGTGAACCTAATATAGGCCTACCACGATGAAGGCAAACAATTCTTAGGTAGGAAAATGAGTAAATTCCAAGGTAGGAAGGCAAATGGTTCATGGGCTACCCTTTGGAGGGTAGATTTGTTTTCTATCCAAAAAAACTAAACTATTCCAAAAACATTAGAAAAACATAAAAATGAAAAAGGGGGGTTGGAAGGTACCTACCTTCCAAACCTTAGACTATACCTTCCTATGGTTAAAATCTACATTCTGACACTATGTTGGCTTGGATAAAATTGTTTCCATCCTCTAAATCACTTGAAGGTTTATTGCTACCATCCTACATTAGCTATTGTCATGTTCAAAAAACTTGTCCAAATAACAAAGATGAAATAAAAAATAAAGAAATGAAAAAATATTAAACTATCATGAAAATTATAGTTTTCTACATCAAATTAACTAAACCTACTATCAACATTAATAAGTAGTGAAAGTAAAAATTAAACAAAAGAAAAACCTATTTTAAGGTCCATGACCTTCACATAAATGCACATTCTTCTTCACATTAGAATACTTGTTCTTCATTATTTCAAAACAACACAAAGATACATTATTAAAAATCAACCAAGATAATACGAAAATTCTCAATGAAGGACTAATTTACCCGAGTGATAAGAAGAAACCAAAAGTGGTTCCCCACCACATAAGGGTTTCCTTTACCCTAATAGATTTCCCCACCTTATTCTAATTTATTCCATAAGACCAAACAAAGTTGACATCCACCCAAATGTTATCCGAATCTTCCCCAAATTTCTTCTATGTGATTAATCAACAAACCAAACACAAATCTATTTAACTACCCAAATAGTTTCACCCCCTGAGTAAATAGAAAATGGTATGTGAAAGCCTACCACTAGTAACTAGGAAATTATTAAATACTAGGCTAGCTAGGCTAAGAGATTAACAAACTAACAAGTTAACCTTTTATTCCAATCCAAAATTACTTTTTAATTATTTTGCTTTAGGACTCTAACTACTATCTTGTGATGGGACTATTAGGCCTTATGATGTCAATTACCTAGTGGCAAGTCCATAGGAGTCCAAGTTTGATTGTTGGAAATGGATTCCTTGCCTATTCTATAATATGCATTTAACTTCCTTGTTGTGTAACTTCTTGAAAGTTTTAAGTTCCTTGGGTAGTTCAATAGCTTTTACCACAAAGACATTAATGTATTTGGGCAAAGTTTTTCAAACTTTATTGGACTTGTGATGTTGGGGTAGTGTTTGAATAACAAGTAATGTAATTGGTTGCATGAGTTTTGAAGAATTTTGATTTAATTCTTCCATGTCAATACTAAGGAATCTTCTAGGGACAAAAGGTTGAACATCATCTTTAATACATGTTGAAGATATTTCTTATTCATTGGAACTAATGACATCTTCCCTTGAATCTCCTATTTGCGTTGGTGCAGCTTCATGAACTTCATCAACTCTTGAAGTGAAGTTGTTGATAGATAAAAAGGTTCTTAAAAAAATTAGACATCTTTCCTAATTATTATTATTTTTGTTGATGGGTTATAACATTGGAATCCTTTTGACTATTCATCATAACCTACAAAATGCAACAACATGTTTTTGAGTCCAATTTTTTCTTCTTCGCAAGGAACACGAACAAATATTTCACATCCAACAATTTATGGCCTAGGTTGGGTTTATTTCCAAAAAATAGTAATTTTGGTGTGTTGTTTGCCATTTGCCATTGTGGGCAACTAGTTGGTGAGGTAGTTTGCAATGTTATTTGCTTCTAACTACAAGCACTTTGGGACTTGGTTGTCATGTAAAAGACTTTGTGCTTTTTTGATTAATGTTAAGTTTTTTTGCTTCAAAATTCTATTCTATTGTGGGGTCCTTGCCATAAACTACCTTTGTATGCCATGGTTTTCACAAAATTGTGTGGATGACCATGACATAACTCACCACCATGATCATTCTTGAATGCTTTGATTGCTTTTTTATAAGTCTTGTTTTTCACAACAACCTTGAACATCTTAATTGTGTTTAATGTTTTAGACCTCTTTTTCAGAAATAACATCCAATTATTTTTATTGAAATCATTAGTGAAAGTGAAAAAATACTTGGAACCAAAATTGAAAGCAATGCACAAAAGTCTAAATGCATTAATTATAATACCTTTATTGCCTTGTTCATACTAACTTTGGGAAATCACTCCCTATTATATTGTCCACCCATGAGGCACCTTCTACAAAACTTTTTGGTGAATGGTAGCTTTGGAATTCCTTCTACAACTCCACAATTTGTTGTGAAGTGTAGGCTATGGAAGTTGAAATGCCTGATCTTTTTGTGCTAAAGATGCACATTTGTAGATTTGACTCCAAAAAATTAAACTAGACTACTATTATGTAGGCTTGTAGTTTAATATACAACCCATTTCTTATATTGCTTGTTCCTACAACTACTATCTAATCTTGGTTTTGGATAATTTAAGGTTTTTTAATTTCACAACTTAACAACTATTAGCATTAAAAATTAAATTTACTATGTTAGCAATTTCTCCTATAGAAAGGAGATTTTTGGTGAGACTTGGCACATACAAAACATTTGTCACATTTTTTTATTTCTCCTCGTCGTAGTTCAAGAAGGATTCAAATGAAGTATGGAGCTATGCTCACATACGTCTCTCAAACAAATATTTTCTAAGCTTTATATTAGGTTGGGTTCAACATATAAGTCACTAAAACCTCCATGCACTTTGATATCATATTAACTTTTGAATATTGTAGTACTAAAAGCCATCTTATGTCTACATGACTATTACACAAAACAAATGTAAAGGAGCCAAACAAAATATATTACTTGGCTACATACCCATTTCATAATCTAGATTTAAAAAAAGTGGCAACAAACTAATGTTCTAAATATGTTCCTATAAATTAGTATACACAACTAGTTAAACTCGAGAACAATTGGTAATGCAAACTAGGTGTGTTTACATACGCATGTTTATATCAACATGATTACATCAACATACATTACTAGGTAGAGAACTAAAACTTCATAAACTTGCAAATAATTAAGGCTTATAAATTTGTGTAAGATTTTAAAGTTTTGACATAGGGACATTCAAACGTTGTGGGACACAACTATGTGATCTTAAAGGATGCAAGTTCTCATTTGTGTACTTTCATGATACTCTCACATGTTATGTATGCATAATTTGGTAAAATCAATGTTTCAAATTGCTCTTCCATGTGAGAGCATTGGCATTGATGTTATAATTGTTGTCATACATTCTTTTTTGATTCAACGAATAACATTTCAAGTTTTTTTTTAAAGATACACATAATTGGAGATATATAGCTATGGGATTGAACCTATATGTTCATGTATGCACTTCGCTTTTGTTTTTTCATGTTACAGTTCACCTTCCTTTAAAGAGGCTAACCCTTTACGGCCATAAATTTGTACAATAAAAATAATTTAATTTGATTGGATGATTTTTTAAAAAATTTGATGGGATGAAACAATCAATTTAATGTGATGGAATGAAATAATAATTTGAATGTAAGTTGTACCAATTCTTTTTTTTTTCCCTCAAATTCTTGAGGTAGGAGGTGGGTTCACAACCATCCAAAAGAAGGCTTAGCCAAATTTGGCTAGAGGTTAGAAAGGAAAGTAGAAAAGTGTAGGAATCCTACATGTTGGCAACATTCTAGAACCTAGTATTGACATGGGCTCATTTTTCCCCCAAAAATACCCTTTATACCATTTGCAATCGCCATTATGTTTTGTTCATGATGCAAAAATTGGCCCAAAAAAAAAATAAATTGGATCTAACAACAATTTAGTGGCTTGAGCTTTGTTTTTTTAAAAAAGTCGGCCTTGACTAAAATAGTGTAAAAAGGCCTTGGGACTAATTATAGTGATTTTCACCAATAAAATTGCTCCATGTAGATTCAACCTTGGCCTTGACTCCAAGTGTAAATGGGGCGTTGTTAGTAGAGCTTTGATAATATCCCTATTCACACATCATCTAAGTAGTTCCGTTTCCTTCCCTTCATCCTACCCCTTGGTCCAGAGCTCGCTCAAAGAACTCGTGTTTTCAGCGAACTAGGGTTTCGCAAAGAAGACGAGATCCGAAGCTTTTCTGGTTTGCGATCTTAGAGTGCCTGCGGAGAAGAAGAAGAAGGAGGATTTCTCGGGGGGAAAAGCAAGCAAGCAAGCAAGCAAGCACAGCAAGCGGCGACATGGCAAAGGCACTGGAGAAGGCCTTTGAGCCCATATGGAACTGGGCATCTCGCCGTTACCAGGCAGCGGTGGCCAAGGAGCTGAAGAAGTACGGTGTGTAGTACTACTCCTCCTCTCCGAAACTCTAACCAGTCTTGCCGGAAGATTCAATGGAGATTATGAAGATAAAATGAAGACAAAGATGATGATGTTGATGGAAGTTGATGATGATGATGATGATGTGGTACAAGTCTCTTTGTTGGCCGTAGTTTTTGGCTTGGAAATTTTTCTTTTAGAATGATGGATTTCAGGCGGTGCTGGAGATTTCCTTTTTTTGTTGTTTTTATTGTTTACGGTGATTTTTTGTTTTGGATCAGTTGTTTTTGTTATCTGATTTGCGAAGGAGTAGGACGAAGGAGGAGCTTTCTTCTTCTTCTTTCATTATGTGGAATCTTCTTTATTATGGTGTTTTGTGTGTTGGATCAGTCGTTTGGTTTTCTGAATCTAGGAGAAGGAATAGGACGAGGAGGAGTTTGGAATCGATAATTGATCTGTGGTTTCAGGTTTTTAGGGTTTTTCTGCAATCTGATTAACTTAAATGAGCCAGTCAAATTGATATCTAAGAGACAGATAAATCCTTGCTTTAGCTGAACAGATGTTCATTAGCATGATGCCTTCTTTTTTCTTCTTGAACTAGATCAACAATGTGGCATAAGATTGAGAATTAGGTGAATGGAAGCACTTTAGCCATTTTCTTTTCCCACACAAAGGATGTTGTCAAAACATCCTTATGGAAACTGTGGTATCTGTGCATGTGAGTTATGTGTTGAACCAAGATTGTGACATATACATGATGCTTGTGATGTCGCAGACCCTGTCGTCAAAAGGTCTGTCTTTACTTCTGCTAATTCTGAAAGTGGCTTTGTGTTTTGTTTTGGAAGGTCTCCGGTACGATGACCTCCTCGATGATATGTACGATTTGGACATTAAGGAGGCCTTGTCACGGTTACCTCAGCAAGAGGTGGACCTTCGCAACCAACGCCTGAAGCGTGCAATGGATTACTCTGGCAAGCATACCTATATGCCAAAGGCTTTACAGGTATGGTGTCTTTGTCTTTCAGCAACATCTATGTGTGTTCTGGAGGGAATGTGGTGTTGGAGGAAATAAGCATTGATGAGCATTGCAGCTTCACCTTCTTGTGTAACTCTGATCATGCAGTTGATATGTTGGAACTGCTCAAGGATGCAGACAGGAAAGAGAGGACTATGGTGCATAGGTTTGGATACAATTGTGGGCTAGTCCCTACTTTCTTCAGTGTTTTGTTATTGGCTGAGAGCAGGCCTTGTGGCAAGTATCAAGGACTATCAACTTCTTTCTCTTGTAGGGAGTTGTGAGGCACAGCCAAATGTGGTTTCCTCTTCTTCCTTTCCATGTTCTGTTGTCTTTTGCTGGGTTCCTTCTAAATCTGCTATTGGTGCTTTTTTGGATGTTATGCAGGCAAAGCAAACTCCGTACTTATCATACCTGCAGGATACATTGCAGCTGGTTAGTCTTTCTGTTGCCATAATTGTCACAAACCAGGTTTTATGAGGGCCATGGAGATCAGGATGTAAATGTTGACATTGTTTACCAGATGAGCCACACTTTGCACTGTGGCACATAGGTGGGGTACCTAAGAGAGTGACCACCTGCTAAATAGGCAGATCTGAGGATCAAGTTCTCGATAAAATAGGAATCTTTCTCAGTTTCACTCTCCTCTGTAAGCTTCCAGCTTTTCCATGTTCAGCTTGCTTTGCTTGAGTTAACGCACTAGCAGTAAAGAGAGTATCTGTTCACATAGCTTGTGTATCCACAGAGTTTGTTTGACCACTGATGTGTGCTTGCTTGTTTTGCTTAAGATCAACCTTGCATGATTCTACATGCTGGGGTTGTGGGGGTGGAGGACTGTGATTGTCTTGTCTACATATGTGCTTAATTTGTGCAATGATTTTTGTTTGTTTGCCTGTTTTGGACACAGGTCAAAGAAGAAAGGAAGGAGCATGCTGAATTGGGATCTGATATGCCTTACAACCGCGCCATACCATGATTTGCTTGGAGCCAGATTTGGGCAGTGGTTTTTTATTGTTGCACTGGTGGTTGTTAGAGTTGTGGTCGGAGTTCATGTGTTGCGGTTGCATTCATATCAATGTTCACAAGGAAAGAGTAACTGTTGAGGCTGAGTATCAGGAGCTCTATGAACCTCTCTACTGAAAGGTTGGATGCTACAAATTTGGGTAGTCATGCCTTTTTTTCTTTTGAAGTTGATAGAATGTAACCTCTCTGATGAGCTTCTTAGTTGTTCTTCAACTCAGGAAAGAAGTTCTGTTTCAGTGATTGAATTTGTCTTAGAATACATATCCATTTAGCCTGCCCAAGATAAATTTCAACATTATTATGGATGCATAGCAAAATGTTGTGGATAAAAATAACATGAATCTTAAGAAAATCATCAAGCAAAAAGATGTTTGTCTCTTCATTCAGCACAAGCAGGTTGTACTCATAGGATCTTAAGCATGTAGTTCTGATTAAGCCATATATTTTGCTTCAAAGAAGTCACAGTTCTCAACTGTCCAGTAGTGCGATGATGATTGGTGTTCTTATTCAAGGGGAGATGAGGGGTTCTCATCTTTTGGGATTTGTATGTCCTGATCTCAAGGTTTGCCTCAATGTGTCAGAACTGGAATAATGAGGGGAAAGGAGTAGTTATGGCATTTATTCTCATCTGTAAGGCTGTTAAAGAAAAGAGTGCTCAAGCAGGTAATGTTTCCTGCTGGCAAGTACTTTGTACCCTGTTGTTGAGGTTGTCGGTTTCCTTGTATGGTGTGATTCATAAGAAGCATTGATGCAGAGACTCCAGGAATCTTGAAGCCAATGGGCTTTAGATTTGTATGTAACAAGATTCTCCAAGTCTCATCTTTGATTGTCTTCTATCAAGATATTCACCTTTTCTGAACTTCTCAACTACTGAATACCTTTTTAGCTGTGTGAAATTCTGTTCTGAACTTTCTTTAGTCTGTGTAGGCTTCCATTTTGTTGGAAGATTCTATGAGGAATCTTGGGCTCAATGGTGTGGCAACAGATGTTGGTGAGATAAGAGAGTTGACACAGATTCCATGTTGGCTAAACTCTTGGTGTTGGATGATCTCAAAATTACAAGGATTTTGTACTATAGCTCACTAGAGAGAGTAGTGTTCACTGGGCTATGAAATGTGACTGATTGACGCTTCTGGAGTTTGTAAAGTTCTCTTGGAGAATTTGGCTATCAATTGGAGAAGCAGCTCGATCAAGCTTCTGGAGTTCATCAAGTTCTCTTGGAGAATTTGAGTATCAATTGGAGAAGCCACTGGAAGAAACACACTGGCTAGCTGTTGTCAAGAGGTATGTATCAGTACCTTGCGATCCTTTGAAGTTGGTCACGAGCTGTAGAGAATCTTGAGTGTTTCAGGATTGCAAAATTTCTGCAACAGCTGAAATCTACTGCAATTTGCAACTCCTTGTCATACTCCAGTCTGGGTATGTTCACCTTTCCACCTGAGCGATCCGCCTGCAGTATGACCACATTCTCTGGGGACAATTGAGAGTTCCATTCTTTTATTCAGGGCATCATTTGCAGAGAACACAGGACAAGTGTGAAAACGAAACTCATGTTGTTGGGTCTCATATCACTTTCTTGTGGAGCTATCTGAGTGCAACCAACAGAGAAGACAAAAATGCAAGATATGATAAACAGGGGGAATGATGAATCATAGGAGATTGTTACCAGGTGACAATACCATTGCTGAATATGTAAGATCACAAAACCTACTTACCGACCTTTTACAGAGGCTATATTTCTTTGACACCGCAAAGCAATCTGCATTTCAAATCCTGTAAAATTTTTATTCATACCTTGTGTCAGATTGTTCCAGGTGTTGTGGGACCATACTACTCTACAAATTTGCAGGACATGAAATTTTCTAGTGAGGCGTGCCTTGCTTTTGTAGAAGAGAATTTGATAGGCAAGGTGAATTCCTGCTAAGAAAAACGATTGTGATTGTTACAAGGTAACTGCATGGGTTCACTATTGAGGTTCCATTGTCTCTAAGGGCATTTCCAACCACACCCCCCATTTGGGCGTCTATTAGTGTTGACCGCATCCAACTTATGCCACTAATTATGTTCCCATCCCCATCCATAAACACAAAAGAATTGGAACATCATAAAGTAGGAGACTACTTAAGTGCCACCTCTAGGGCCAATCAACATGGCTGGCCAATTAAAAGCAATGATCTCCTTTTAGTGGCCCTTTTAAAACCAAATCCTTGACATATTTATGTGTCCAAGAGGAGTTTTACACTACTCAACTCAATGGCTGCACTTCATCCAAAATAGTTTGTAAGTGTGCCATTTTATTGCTGGTGGTGGAAATGTTCTAATGGCATCAATCAACAAAGAAAACTTTGATTATAAAACTTGGGTCATGGAATTAACAACGAACCTCCACACTACTTGACTCCACATGAATTTTATTTGAGAAACTCTACTGCACGGTCACACCAGATTTTTTGGTTGAAATACTCCATCAAATTCCACTATGTGAGTGACTATGCCGAGGTTTTATTGAGAGTCTCCATCAAATTACTAGGCTTTATGCAAAGCTTTGTGAAAATGCTGTTGTTGGTGTCAATAGAGGCTCCACATTGAAGCTGTTGAGAATCAATGTGCGCATGCAAGTGCACATGTGCGTGTTCTCAATTTTGTGACTTACATAGCCAAAGTTGTGGCCATTGGTAGTAGCTTAATGAATTTCGGCCCCTAGGTAGTAGGTCTATTTTCATACGAGGATTTCTGAAAGATGATATATTTTGGCTTGTGTTGAAACTTGAGACTAATTTCAGAGTTATGATATCTTGAAGGATTTTGGTTTCTTTTAGAGGATTCTTTTGAAGATTATATCCCTACCCACCCTCCCTACCAAAAAAAAAGCTTTGATTGAAACTACCAGAAGTCATAGGAAACAAAATATGCACTAAAATTGAAACCAACCCACCCCACCAAAAGTCACACAAATGCACAAAAGATGAGACTCCAAAAATCAGTGCTTGGGAAGAACCTCAAAAGAGCTGAAACCTTCTTCACATTTGAGTGAACTTTAAGTTGCTGATTTTTCAGAAGAAGAAATTGCTCTAAACTACAAAATTATTGTACAATAAATACTTGACACTTTTTAGTCTTGTGAAACTTTAAAGGTGCATTCACACCTAATGTTAAGTCAGTGTTAAGTGAAAATCTAGGTGGCATCTTAGGTGGTACCCAACGTTAAATGGGTGATTGTTTAATATTAAGTGAATGTTTAACTTAACATAAAATCTTAGTGGTAAATAAGTTTAGGTTCTAAATGACTAGCTTGGTGTTAGGGGACTTAATACTAGAGTCATTAACACCAAGTGTGAATGCACCTTAAATACTAGAGTCCTTAACACCAAGTGTGAATGCATTATAAATATAATGTCCCACATTCATGCAAATATCCAAGTCCAAATTTAGTAGTCAATGAGTTAAATATAGCCACTAAGAACATCTCCATCCTATAATTATTAACTAGACCTAAACAAAAATAATGATTTAATATTCAATGTTCAATTTTCTCATCCATAAACATTTTTTAAAAAATTAATTAAAAAAATATAAAGACCATTTATGTCCTTAAATCTGAGTCAATCATTATCACTAATCAAAACCATACTAAGAAACTCTTTTTACATGTGTTCAGGCATTAGGGTTTTCCATAAAGTCACCCTGTCTTTGGGCCCTAGTTAGACCTTGTAGTCCCCTGTTTTGTTTGACCTTATATAGCCCCTCTTTTGTTTGACCTTGTAGCCTCTTGTAAGACACTCAAAAAGTGTGTAGTCTAAAAGTGAGGGAAACTAGCTACCATTTATTGAAATTGGGTATCATCACTTCACAAGATTTACTATTTTGGTCTCACAAGATTTCATTTGAGGAGGAATAGGGAGCAAAACTGGGGATGAAACTCCTGTACAGACCAATGTAGGTGTAAAACTACTTTGGTCCCCTCTTTTTTCACATCTGTACTGTTTTTCATGCTGACTTTTGATTTTGGTCCCTAGTTTTGGAGAAAAAAACATGTGCCTAATTATCCCCAGGTTTGTTTATACTCCTTGTAGGTTTTCCAATTTGTGTTGACAAAGGAAGAAGCCAACAAAATAAATAAATAAATTAAAAAAAAAAAAACCCCATCTGACTTTTTATTGTTAAGTTAGTCTCTAGTTCCACTATGCATTTGACTTTGGGATCTTACAAATTTGCCCTATTGAAAAATTGTGGCAACTCTCTTATAAATTGTACCATAATAATATGCAACTCCAACAAGCTAAGAGAAGCGACACACAAAAGTTTTTATATATTCATGCTTTTTTTTATAATATTAGTCAACTAGTGTTATTATTATGAAAATTATGAATAAGAGTTTTGATGATCCAAAAAGCAAACAAAGGCAATAGACCTAAAAGGGTGAATTGCATATAATAATATTACTATGAGTCGTCCCTTGTTTGCACATGTTTGTTTGTTTGTTGGGCCCTGGGACTATCACGCATTGGATCCACCTTTTGGAAGTTTTACCTTATTAGAACTGGTTTCTTTGGTGAAAGTGTTTAGATTGGAATGGAAATTGTTTTTGGTGTTCAGAGTGTGGGGTCAGTAGGTCCATGAACGACATCTTGTCTATTGTGAGGGCCAGCGTGTTTGTGATGTCTTGTTTGTTTGTGTGTTTATATGTAAGGATTTTTTTTTATCATGACTTGAACATGCTTTGCTACAACTTTGATCAAACATTTGGAATTTTTTGACATCATGGTCCACGACTTGACCTGTGGTCTTCAAGTCTTTTTGTTGTTGAAAATCGCAAGTCATCCTCTCTTGGTATTTACCTATTTGTGTAGGGACAAATCTGACTTTCCCTTTCTCGTCATCATTCAAGTTTGCACCATAGAAATAATAACACTATATAACTAACTAACACAAACATTCGTTATCAACCCGTCCATGCATGCATGCACACATACACAACACAATCTTTGAACAAATCATTTTGATACATACACAAAATTGAAAGCTTCATGGGGGAATACCCTTTATATAGGGTAGGGTTATAGGCAAAATATTTGCCTTTTATCCAACATTTGCTTTGTGGAAATGAAGGGGTAAATGTAAAAGAAAAAGAAAGGGTAGTTTTTTAATACATGAACATGTATAACACATTAGCAAGTGGGGAAAAGACAATTAATTGTGCAATCAACATTGCACATATTAACATATGACATTAAAAGTGTCCTAAAGGAAATGTTAACAAAGATGAAAATAAATTTGAAAAACCCTTTTTATTACGAGATTCTTATAATAATAGCAAATGGTAGCACAATTTAAAAGGTTCCAAGGATATATATATATATATATATATATATATATATATATATATATATATATATTATTTATTTTTAAATTTTTTTATGTAAGAAAATAAG
>Ga0116229_10000553_pt1 | contig 50640 bp, 33 predicted proteins | sample S1TSphgellanicum_3_FD_87313 | JGI IMG/M metagenome (GOLD analysis project Ga0116229, IMG submission 87313) | Host-associated microbial communities from peat moss isolated from Minnesota, USA - S1T2_Fc - Sphagnum magellanicum MG | ecosystem: Host-associated > Plants > Peat moss > Unclassified... | reverse complement strand
TGCAAAATTATAAACTGAAATGCACCTTGCAAAAAGTTTTAATATGTAGAATTATGAACTGAAATGCACCTTGCTACAATGACATACATATAGATATCTAGTTAGTTAGGGTTTGATGTCTAGTTAGGGTTTGTTTTTTTGGGTTGTTGGGTTTTTTGGGTGATTGTTTCTTGTTTTGTCACTAGACCACTTGAATGAAGCTTCCCAACCATGTCTCCCAAAAGTGGGAAGAAAAGTGGTGGTTTCTTGTTTTGTCACTAGACCACTTTTCTCAACCTCTAGGACCCAGGTCCTGCAAGTGGGATCTTTGTATGACAGAATGAAGCCTCCTGGCAAGAGTGACATTTGACCCTCTTGCCAGGCCTGGCACAAAGGTCTCTATTCCTTTAAGTCTGATATAAGGAAGAAGAGACCTTTTTCTATGTGACCTTTTGCCCTTTATAACATCACCTTCAAGTGGCCTCCCCAACCTAGAACTTCTGACCCTCCAGCCAGAACCAAGTAGTACCTAGTTTCCTTGAGTCTTTCTTACCCAGTTGCTTGGTCTATTGACCTAGGACCTAGGTCAGGAGGATGAGGACCAAAAAATAAATAAATAATCCAACTGGCCTTCCCAGAATTATTTAACATCCAACATTAGTTGCCAATGCCATTTTTTTTTTCTTTTGAGTTAGGTCTTCGGACTCTCTTCCTTGGCTCTTATTGAACTAGGACCCAAGTGATGCATGCACTCTATATACCCTAGTTGAATCCCAGGTTCCACAAAAATTATATAATATTTTTAGACAGGCTGAAATTTTTCAAAATTATTTTTTCTTTAAAAAACATTTTTTGTGAAGGAAAATGAATATTTGAGAATAATTTGCTTGCCAAAATGGAATCTTCACAATGAAATAATTACTCAGCAAAGACCCAAAGAACTAGATATTCAACTACAGTATTAAGGAAGGGAGTGTTTTTCTTTTTGTGTTTTTTCATCAAGTTGAGATCTCCCAAACCATGCCTCCCCATGCCATGCTCTTGGTATGGTTGGAAAGCCCTCAATGAGTACGGGTGCACCGAGATGGTTTGGTAAATGTTTATAACTACAATGCAAGAGTTATTGGAATTTTTTTAAATATCAAAGAAATTCAATAAAATCCAATATTTAATATTTAAGAGAAATTGGGGTGAGCTCTTGATAGCACAGGAATTATGGGAAAGCCTTTGATGAGTGAGATTTCTTGAAGGTGGTTTTTGTAATTTTGAGACTAAAGTGAGGGGAAATATTGAATTTTGAGTAATTTTCACCATTGAAAATCAACCTATTTTATTTATAAAATGACAATTGAGCTCTATTGTCAAGGTCCTGTTCACATTTGTGCTGCTGACCAACAACACCAGGCCACACCAATAGTCCTTCAAAATAGTGAACCAGAGTGAACCAGTACATGAAGTGGCAAGCTGACTAACCATCCTCCACATGCATCTACCTACCTACCTAGTAGGCACCAAGTAACTATTTACATATCTACCTGATAGCCATTTACATGCCCTAAATGCTTGCCTATGGTAAGTAGGGTTTAGGGTGTACACAGGTAGTGGAAGGGTGAAGTAGGCGGGTTTAGAGGATGAGTTTACCTTGATTGTGGATGAACTCATTTGTGGTTCATCCACAATCGGTTCATAATGGATTTCCAATGGATGGTGCACTGGTGGATGCTGGGTCACATAAATCCTTGAAATTTTATTTATGCACATGGGATCCCCCTTGTTGCTTCCCACTACCACTACCCAGTGACAATTAAATGACACAAAAAGAGCGGCCTAATTATTAATTGATAACATTGGGTATCTAATGAAATCAAATTAATATTATTATTTTTTGGAAATGAGGAGTTTGGAATGTGGCCGATATGGTAAAATTAATTATGTTTCTTAATTAATGATGGAGGAAATTCGGTTTGAAATTAATTTCTTGTTTGATTTTTATTTTTTGGGGGGGGCAGTATGTGAAAATCTATTACTTGTCTAATTACTTCTTTTTTCGCCAAAGAAATAATATGGAAGTGAAACTAGACCTAGTTTCTAAACTAAATTGGTTTGAATTTTTTTTGAGGATGATAGGGCCTTCAAACATCAACACTCAAAGCTATCACTTTAGAATGCAATTGCAAAAGAGATGATTTAAGGAAAATTTGGTTTTCTTAAGCTGAATAGTTTAGCAGTTGCAAGCTAAAAAGAAATGAAGCATAATTAAATAACCTGCATCTTTCCAACAAATTATGAGAGAGTGATGATCTCTCTCACCTTGCCAATCAGAAGTGGTATGAGCAGTATCTCCACCAATGCCTTCAAAAGAAGGTCAGTAGTTGGAAGAGATACTCCACTGCCATGTCCCACTAATGCTTATAGCATAGCATAGCATGCATGGCATCAATGAGATGTCATGAGCAAATCATTGTACTTACTGGTTTTCTAAGTAATCCTTTAGATTGTCAGTTGCTTTTATGTGTGATGTTGGGTCATCATTTACAGCATTGAGCAGCTTACAACCACACAACATATGCAAGATGCACACTAGAGGGAGACGACCACGAACAATGTGTTTCAAGAGATTGATATTAGAGGGAGGTAACTGATCCTTACAACAACAATTCCCAACAAGTTTGATGTGAGTGTTGGAATCGTATCCATCCTGTCCCTTATTAGATTCACTTGCAGGATAGAAACAAGGCATGCTGGCCTTGCCAATAAATAAGATGTTGTACATCTGCATACTGTGTCCACACTCTGAACACCCAAAAAATCCATTTCGATCTCAACAGTCTAAACACTTTCACCAAAGAGACCGGTTCACCTAATGTGCAACTAGTTCTAATAAGGTGAAACTTCCAAAAGTTGGATTCAATGCAATAGTCCTGTCCCTGTGGGGGGCAGGTCCCAACAAAGAGAGTGGAAATGCACAGCTTTGCTTCAAACAAGCTAAGTTTTCTCCTATTTGCTTGCTTAACAAGAGAAACAACAAAAGAGACTTAACACCACAAATGTGAATTGATGAGCGAAAGGGTGCCAATAAAAAAAAATCACCAGACCAAACAAGGCAACAAACCAAGCCTTGGTAGCCTTTGTAACATCTCCCATGCTGAGAGTTAGCCTTGCAAATCCACCAATAATAGCATTTGAGGATCTTAAGGATCAAAGCCTGAATCCTGTTTATATGAAAGATTATAAATTATAAAAAAACATCATGCAATTATTACAAACCCAGAAATGTAGAAGGATGTATCCATCAATTGTGACAAAACCAAGAATGTAGAAGGAATAACACAATTGTGAAGATCATCAAAGATCACAAAGATGGCAAATATGGTCCATTTGGAAACACCCCATTGCTGCATGAACTAACCTTACATTGTGGGATGGTTGTGGGAATTTCAACCCTACTAAAACCTTTAATACCAAAGCTACTCTCATAGTAAAACTCCAACCAATGTGTCATTCAAGAAATGGGAAAAAAAAAACAAAAAACTTCAAGCAAAAAAATAATTTCAACAAAATTAAGAAGCACAACACAATGTAACAACAGGCTAAACTATACCAACCTATGGGAATTGTGAAGGTGAGCATTACAAACGCCACATTGATCTCTCACACTCATGTCACCCATGGGACAAATGATTTGAACAAAAATAACCATGCATGGATGGAGCTAGCAACATCCAAATATGACATACAAGGTCTCACTTCTTTTCATCAAATATGTTTGTTGCACATTTGAATGGGCAATGCGTGGAAACTTGTGCAAACATCAAATTGTTTATTCTTTTTACATGTACTAATTTTACTAAAGAAAATATCATTCAATATTGTGGGACATGGTATGGATTTGATTGTGAAGGTTTTATCACTATGTTTGTGAACCTTAGCTATTTGCATGTTTATGATAGTGAATTTGATGATGAGGAGGTTGAAGATCGTTCCAAAGAGCCATGGGTTGTTAACATGTGTGGGCTTATGACACCAAGTGAAATCACACTAAAGGTGAACCACTTTTGTTCAAAAAAATGATGTATAACAAATATTATAATACAAAGTAAGCTAAAATTTTAATGACAACTTTTGGCTATCCTAAACATAAGCAAAAGACTTTAGAATTTGCACAACATTTTGGATCTCAAAATTCACTTTGAATCAAAATTAATTTTGATAAAATGGTAGATAGAAGGATTGGATAAAATCAACGTACATAGAGAATATCTTTTACAATTTTTCAATGGCCATAAGGCCTCATGTTTGTGGTTCACAAAACATTACTAAACAAAAGAAAATTGAAAAAACAATGCAATGTTGATGTATAAAATTTTCACCTTTTTGATATGGTAGTGGTCTTTTCTTTAAAAATATATATCATTATGCATTCATTGTTAAAAAAATGAAAAAAAATTTAATGAAATTTCATCCAAAAAATTTTAATTTCTAAATTTTCCTAGATTTAATTGATGTGTATCAACAATACACACCATAAAAGGGTCCAACCACACTATAAGGAGCCCCCTTAAACCACTATTTTTTTGTTGTTTTTAAATTATATATATTTTAAATCTTTTTAATACATTTTTTTAATTAAAATTTTCTTGATACTATTATGTTAAAGTGCATGTTAAAAAATATCCCAAAACATGTCATTAAAAAAAAATCAAATTGTGTTTTTAATGTCAAAATTGTTTTTAAGCAATGGTTACAAGTGCTAACAGTACATGTTAGTATGATTACACCTAAAAGACTTCACCCAAAAATTCTATTGACAACCTTAGTTTTGAAGTATATATTCAAATTTCAAACTTTGTGACATGTATTATTTTGTCACAAATATACACAATACATTCCAATTATTCAATATTTGTTGGATTTTTTAAAATAATTGATTAGATTAAGTCTAAAGCTAATCAAATATACTTTTGAAATTTTTTAAAAATCCAAATGTGATGTCCATACATTACCAAAAACTTTAATTGCAAAAAAATTACAATTTTTGGGGGGTTTAGTGTGTTTTCACCCCACCAAATGATACCTCCCCCACTATTGAAAAAAAGAAGGATCAAAACCAACCTCCAAGTTCATTCACCCCCATGTAAAAAATCATTAATGAAGTAAAAAATAATGGGGTTCAACTCATAAACCATGTCACATCATTGTTGTGTTTGATTGTAATAGATGTATGAAGTATTTGCCTTTCCAAAGAAAATGAAATCGTGCATCTTAACACGGTCTTTCATTGCATCAATGATGAAACTTGGGAATTCAATGCAACGAATGAAAATTAGCATGAGATGATGACATGATATTAGAACATGGAAATATCCATAAGAAATTATTCGCAAGTAAGAAAAAAAAGACAAAACCAATTGTATATGTTGGCCATATTAATTTTCCATGACTTAAATGTGCATAATATTACAATAGTGTCATAAAACAAGTTATTCATGTTTTAATGCTTTCATTTTGTATCAATGAGCATCTAGGGCTTGAAAGTTAAACCTTCATTCACCATTTGAGTTTTGATTGTTAAAGCTATATTGCACATATCTTCTAAAACCACCAAATAGGAAAATATCACTCAATGTCATATAAAAGTGGTTATTGCACACTTGTTTAATTTCCAACTAATCTACCACCTTATACGCTATGAGTATTACAAGTTGGTTGTACAAAATCACTAATTGGAAATGTGAGTAATGTTTACCCTTATTTTCTTTGTGATATTTAAGGTATTGCATGTAGGTATTGTAAGGGATTAAGGTATAATATAATTAAAGGTTAACGAACACCAATATGAGTATTGTGCATAATACCCCACTCCATCTAGTGGGGGTTTTGACCTCTAAATGTGAATATTGTCAGTTATTGTCATCATAATGATGGTTTGTTTTTATGGATGTAAGTAATGCAACATGGGTTTACATTGGGGTTTTAATTTCAAGTTTGACAATTGTAGTCATGTTCACAACAAAGAATTGCATTTATAGTTGAAAGTAATGCATTACCAGATGTAAAATATGATTTTAGGTTGAAAAGGTGAGTATTTTTTTTGGTATTCACAATAAGTGATTACAACTGGGTATTGTTTGCATTTTATCTTCGTGCCATAATATTGAATACTTTAATAAATGTGTTATTGTGTCAAATTAATAATCACCCATGTTATAATGTAATTTTATAATTATTGAATTATACATATATCTCCATGTTGTGATTGATGATGCAAACATAAATACAAATCCAAAATGTAAGGTTTTTTATTAATATTAAATTCTAAAATATTGCTACAATTTAATATTGAAATGTTGGAAATAATGTATACTAAAGTTATAAATATTACTTTTGATTAATAAATTATATGTATAAAATGTAATTCAACATTAGCATACAATTAGGATTAAGGGCTAAGGATTTAAAATTCAAATGTAAAGTCTATATTGTTATTTAATATTTGAATAAAATGCATATTTTTTTCAAAAAAATTCCTAATAATGTTACCAATTTGAATAAAAATCAAATCACAATTCTATGATATTTTAGTGCATTGAATCAATATTAATACATTGTAGATGTAAGGATTATTTGTAATTTCTTTTGGCAACATGGTCAAGGGAATTGTTTGGAAATTTTCTAGAGAAATTGCCACATTTTGAAGAAGAAAATTATGAAATTATTAAACTTCCTTCATTTGAAGTTTCCATATTTATTTAAGGGGTTCTAATGGTTGGTCAACATGTGATAGGATCTTTAGATTTTTTTAATTTGTATATTTGTCTTGTGGCTAGATTTGACTAAATCTTCTTGTGGTTGATCACCACTTTTGGTGCAACATGAGGATGTTGTGGGAAAAAAACATTAAAGGTTTAAGGATTTTTTTTTTTTAAGAATGTAAATTTTATTTGTATTATTACTTGCATTAATAGTATTATTTATATTTCTAAAATAATATTTTAATCATTTTTATGGTGTAAAATAAATTCTTCAATTTATTTAACTATTGAGTAAAATACTTAAAATGTTTTGAAATTTGTTGTGTTTTTTATTTGCATTTTATTTTAGTACAATTTAGTAGCACCCTCATGTAGTGCAATAAGAAGTAAAGAACGTGAAATTGTTATCTTAAGCGAAACCCTTAATGTTTTTTTTTAAATTTTTTCATGTTGCACCAAAAGTGGTGATTAACCGTAAGAAGATTTAGCCAAATCTAGGAATCCCATTACATGTTAGCCAACCATTAGATACGAGTTAAATATGGTGATTTCCTAAATGTGGATATTTATTTGAAAAAATTTCCAAATGGTTATTTGAACCATGTTATTCATGATTATTTTTTAAGAGAAAAATGGTGAATTTTGGCCACATATAAATTCATTGCAATTTAGTATTAATATAATTAAAATGTAAATTTAAAGTTAATTTGAATAAATGGTCAATCTAAAATAACATGGTAGTTCTTGAATTACAAACTTGTGATGTTGATATGTAATTTTAGAATTGAATATTTATTAATAGGTTTTTTTAATAGTTGACAATATGTTTAAATATTATAACTTACGATATGAATATAATATTATTAATCCTTTTTTAAATTTTTTTAGATTTTTTTTTTACATGCAAATATTATGTTTGGTGGAAAAAATGCACCAAAGTAACTTAAATGATGAGGGAGCAAGTTTTTGCAATACCCACATAATCAAAGTTCAGTAAATCAAAAGGGCTTTTGGTGAGGTTACATAATACATTTCAATAGGTATTGCAAAAAGCTTAATGTGGTAGTATTACATTACAAGAATAATGATAAACATCACATTGACTACAAAATGTGAATGATGTAAGTATTACAAATTAGGGTTTGGAAAAAAAATTGAGGCATGTTGATAGTTAATGTTTGCACCTAAAGATGAAGGTATTGCTAGTTGGTTTTAATTTTTAAATATCTTTTGGATATTTCCTATTGCATTTGGTCCACTAGATGTAAGTATTGCATTTGGTGGAAAAGATGCACCTAAAGGTGCAATCACAATCAAACGAGCAAACATGATTACTTTGTAAAAGGACTGTGACCATTTTTTTAGTCTTCGTGACTTTTGCATATAAAGGATTTTTTTAATGAAATATTTTGTAACTTGTTATTAAAAATACTTATACTTTTTCTAATACATCACATTTTTTTATGTTAATCTTTTTCAAATAACTATGATTTTGTTAAAAGTGTAAAACTTTTGCTAGATTTTGCATTTCATCTTTAAAAATTATCATAATCTCAATTCCTTCCAATATATGTTAAAGTCTTTGGGTTTTATTTTTTTTTATCATAAGTTATAATCTTGTTATGTATGTCATGTGTATTACACACCATTTGCATGTTGTAAAGGACTTGTGAACTTTTGAGATTATAAAAATGCACATTGAATTTTAGAAAAATTCAAATTCCATAAATTTTAAATTATGAGTGTTTTTTTAGTGTGGATAATATGTTACTATCATGTAAATTTTTTTATCATCAAATCTTTTTTTATTAAGAAAGTCCATGGCATAGTCTTTTGTACAATGTACTGATTTTAATGTAATTGTTTTTCAAGCTCAAAAGTCTTTTTATTAAATTGAAATTCAAAAATAAATTAAATGAAGTTTTCATTTGAATTCCTAAATATTCACATTACTCATTTAGCACAACTTCCTATGATTAACATGACATTAAAGTGGCACCACATAAAAATTTGTAACAAAATTATAGTTTCTTCGGTTGCCCGATGTGTTTTTTGGCTCATTTGATTGTGATTGCACCCCTAAGTAATCTAAGATGATGAAGGAGCAAGTTTTTGAAATACCTACATAATCAAGGCTATTAAATCAGGGTGACTTTTGGCAAGGTTACATAATACATTTTTATGTAGGTATTGTGAAGAGTTTATTATGGTAGTATTACATTACAAAAATAGTGATGACATTACATTTATGACCACCATAACATAGAATAAAAGACATGAATGATGTGGACATTGCAAATTACGGTTTGGAGAAAAAATGAGGCATGCCAACAATCAATGTTTGCATCTAAAGATGAAGGTATTGTTAATTGATTTTAATTTTAAAATATTTAAAAAATATTTCCTATTACATTTGGTTCACTAAATGGAGGTATTGTGTTTGATGGAAAATATGCACTTAAGTAAAATTTAAATGATGAAGGAGCAAGTTTTTACAATACATGAATAATCAAAACCTATTAAATCAAAAGGGACTTTTGGTGAGGTTACACAATATAGATTTATGTAGGTATTGCAATTTGAGGTTGGAAAATAAAATGGGGCATGCCCATAATCAATGTTTGCATGTTAAGATGAAATTATTACTAGTTGGTTTTGTTTTAGTTTAACTCATTTTTGGTGGGTTGAGGCATGCATTTGGAATATGACATAGGGTGATAGTGTAACAAATTGCAAATTGGGATTGGAAAAATATAAATTGTTAGAAAGTTGCAAATTTTATATAAAGTGAACATGGTACAAAATGTTAGCAAATATAAAACTTCCCACTAGAAGTTAGGCTAAAATGGCCTAACATTATTCACTAAGGTGCACCTTTGTTTGAGGAAGAGTTAAAAAAACCTATGTTTTTCAAATAAATAATCATAGCTACTATAGCTTTTGTCACATGGTGATGGGTGAAAAACTATCGATGTTGAAATGTGAATCAAACCACATCTACCATAAAGGAAGCTTTTGTGATATCTCAAAGCCTAGGGACCAAAAAACAAATTAATGTCATGATTCAAATGCATGATGAAAAAACAATGTTGAAAATGTAGTTAAACAATTATAAACTTATCGGCCACAAATCATTTCTGATTCATGGTACCTTGCAAATGGTTTGCATCTCCTTTTCTTTCTTGCCTTTTGTTGATTTGAAATTCCAATTATGGGCATCTCACTCTAACCTAAAAAGCTTTGCATAACCAACCTTACTCATTTGAATTGTTTTATCAAGATGATCATCCTTTTCAATTCATGAGAAGGCATTATGTGGGATAAACCCCACCCCCCACATAGGTTGCCAATGATGTGCAACAATTTGTCAGAGATGAACCTTACCAATAAAGGTTGTTGAACCTCCTGAAAGCATTGCATTTCAATTTGAAATTGATCCCACTAAACTTTAACTTTGTTTTTCGTTCGATCAATTACCTTCCATTCATTATAAATTTGTCATGCTTGCATGTTGTGCAAAATGTGAGTATTCATGGCATAGTGGTTTTGTCACCTTGGCCCCCCAAAATGAATAGAAAGATGGGAAGTTTTATTTACCTGCATGTGAAATCCATGTTTGTTGTCCAAATGTCAACAAAGCAACCATTTGGCCACATAACTATCCATCCATCCATCAATCTCACACACCCACCTTGATCCTCATGCACCTAATTTGGGTGAAAGCATGAATAGGTGGGTTGTTTGGACTATCATACTTGTAATTTTTTTGGATTACATACAAATGTAAAATTTAGAACCATATTCAAAATTAACATTGTCAATTTTTTAATTATTCATGTTATCATAGACTTTAATGGGAATTATCATAAAATTTTGGGATGAATTCTAAGAAGATTATGGACTTGTTATGGATTTTTTAAATGACAACACTACATCTGTCACACAATAAAAAATGAAAATTGTGGATTCAAAAAAATGTCAAAGTAGTGTCAAAATAAAAATTAAAAAAAAACCATCATCAAATGAAGAATTTATCAGCGAAGTGCATTGAAACTTTCCTAATATATATTTTTTTAAATTTTTAAATGATGTGATTGTTGTATTTATTTTTATCCTTGAAAGTCCATTTCACATTAAAAATTTGAATCTTTTGCATGGATTTTTTTGTCAATCATATGTTTAGGGGTATTAATAAATTATCTTGTTAATATTTATGTTTAAAGGAATAGGGGACAATTATAAGATTTATGGTTTGACAATTATTAAAATTGCCAAAAAAATCTCTAATGGTAGATTATGGACTCTCAATGCCACTTTTGAGCCACCTAACCATGCTTTTGCCCATTTGCATGTTTTGTTCGAACTTTTCCATGATCACCTTCATGAAAGGTCATTTCAACCCTTACAAAAATAGCATCATTATCCAATGAATGTGAATATTGATAAAAAGATATGAAATATTCCTTTGTACCTGATGTGGGTATTGCAATCAAACCAACAAATAGATGATAAGCATAATGAAAGTATTACAATTAGACCAACAATTAGATGATAAACATGATGAGGGTAGTACAATCAAGCCAACAAATAATTAATAAACATGATGGGGTGGTTGCAAGGTAAGGTGGTTCACTTTTTACGTTGTAATCCAGTTTTTTACCAAAGTGGTATGCATTTATATGTCATTAATATGGCATAAAAATGATAATTTTCTAGATTTGTGGCTAGAGTTGGATTGTCAACTTGAAGAAGAAGGCATCTATAAAAAAATGCAACATATATTCACCAAATATATAGTAATGGACTTTTGAATGGTTTAAAATGAGCCATATTTTCATAAGTCCACATCATGATCATTTTTGGATGGATTTCAGATTTTTTTCTTAACATGTACATTAAAGAATTGTTTACAATGGCTATTTTTATATGATTTTTTTAGTTCATTAACCACCATGTAATTCCCCACTAAATTCATGATATCAAAATAACCTATTATTTTACCATTACCATATGGACTTTTAAAGACTGGAACATTCATAAAAAATGAGGCACCCTAGCTTGCAACCACCCAATGATGGTATTATGATCAAACAAGTAAATGATAAACATAGTGAGGGTGTTGCAAACAAACCCTACACCTTAAACCCATATTAGGCTATTGTTTGGTAGTGTGTGGAAAAATCACTTGTTTAAACATACAAATATTACTTGAAAAAAATTGGGTCAAAAAATTACCAATTTCCATTCTCAAATAGAAAATGAATATTGGATAAGATTTTTTATAATTGTAATGTTTATGTTACATTAAATTCTTTTAAACCTAATTAGCATGTCAAACAAATAATCCATCATGAGATATTTACCTTTGAAAGCATGTGTATAAATGACAATCCTTTGTTCTACTTCAATTTGCTCCTCATTTGCATTCATTTGTTGCAAGATTACCACTACTGGATGCCTTTCCTTGGTTTCGAGGTTTCTTTCACATATGTACCATCCTAAAACAAAACAATGGTTAAATATTTTTTTTGTTCCTTCTTATTTTATTTTTAGTTCATTAATTTCATCTTCATTTACAAGCACATTATTAAGAAAACACACAAGTCCTTTGGTCTAACAATCAACCCAAAATAAAAACAAAAGAGCTTAAAGCTCCACAATAAGGTGATAATAGCCATGGATTATCACCATTACCGAAGAGCTTTAAGTTCCCCCAAAAACAAAAAAATGTAAAAATATATTAAATAAGGGATGGCAACTTACTTGTTGTAATTTGATGCAACCTAATGCAACTTGATGTAATTTGTTGCGACCTGATACAACCTTCTTATACACACAAACAATAACCTACATAACAAGAACAATTGCAAGATTAAATGATGTTAGTAATAATAATTAAATTTGTTGCTAATTATATTTAAAGTTTTAAAGACCCTTGATAATTTTTTAATTTTTAATTAATTAAGAAATTATAACTAATTGGTTATATGAACTAATTAGTTATATTAGTTAATTTTAAAATAATTTTCATAATTAAAAAAAATATTAAAACTTGTCACATGTTCCTTTATGTAAAACAACAAAATAAGACAACAATGAGCTAAGGAAAAAACACCAAAAGATGATGATGAACTAAACTCATTGTTGTCTTTTGTGGTGCATAAAAAAAAAACTAGAAGATGACAATAAACCTAGTTCATTGTTGCTTTTTGCAACATAACAACAACAAAAAAAACCAAAGATGACAACGAACCTAAGCTTGTCATTGTCTTCTATAGAATATGGAAATAAATAAGATGATGATGAACCATGTTCATTGTCATATTTTGCAACACATTAACAAAAAATATCAAAAGACGACGATGAACTAGGGTTATTACCATTTTCTACAATGCAACAACAAAACAAAAGCCAAAAACAACAACAACCCTAGGCTTGTTGTCATCTTTTATAAAATCTTGAAAGAAAGATTTTACACCAAAAGATGATGATGAGCTTGGCTTGTTGTCTTCTACAAGGCATCAACAAAAAATGATAAAAGATGACCATGAACTAGGCTTGTCATCATCTTCTGAAGTGCAACAACAAAAAAACACCAAAAGACAATGATGAGCCTAACTTGTTGTCTTTTACAGAACATCAACAAAACCACCAAAACATGACCATGAACTAGGCTCATTATCGTCTTTTGAAATGCATCAACAGAAAACACCAAGAGACGATGATGAGCCTAATTTGTTATTATCTTCTACATAGCATCAACACAAAACAACAAAAGATGACCATGAACCTAGGCTTGTCATTGTCTTTTGTAAAATATGGAAATAAAAAAAATGACAACAAACATGGTTCATTGTCTATAGTGGGTCAACAAAAAAACCAAAAAGCAATGACCAAGCTCATCAGTGTCTTCTACAACACAACAACAAAAACAAAAGGCAAAGATGACAACAAGCCTAGGTTCATCATCATCTTCTATGAAATTTGGAAAGAAAGAAGATGATGCCAAGCTTGTCATTGTCTTTTTTTGAAGTACATTGATAAAACAAAGAAGAGGATGATGATGAGCCTAAATGCGTTGTCATCTTTTGTGGAAACAATTAGAAGACAACAATGAGCTTTGTTCATTCATCGTCTTTTGTAGAACCTAGCTAGGAAAAAAAATGACAATGAACTTGTTGCTCGTCATCATCTTCTGTAGTGCAACAAGAGTCTATTTTAAGGAACCAAAGCAAAGAAAATAAAAGAAACATAAGAACCACAAAAAATAAGCATAACAAAAAAAATTAGAAAACTAGAAAAACCATTAGAGGACATTTTCAATGTAGTAACAAAAATAACCAATGTAGTGCAATGACCCAAAAGATGCATCTCCAAGAAGATAGAAGTTGTCTTCCACATAAAATAGAAAAACAATTAATGTCTACAATGCATAGAAAAGAAAAAAAGGCAAATATTTGGGTCTAGTAGTTGTTTCAATAGACATTAGCCTAAGTGTAACAAATTTTATGTGCAAACAAACCTTAAATGTAGACATAGATATAGAACACAAACCTTCACTTTGTGCCTTCTCCTTGTAGCCATCATTGCACACCTTGCACCTTCACCTTATAACTATCCTTGTGTTTTCACCTCATTACGACACTTTCTAGAGCTCTTTGTGATTGCAATAGTGACAGTGATGATGATGAAGTTTTTTGTCCTTGCAACAACAATGGCAACGATGAACTTTTGAAAAAAAATGAAGAAATAAACATGTAAACAAAGTAGGTGGGTAGAGTGGGTGAATGGGGTAGTTGGGTGAATAAGGTAGGTACATGGGTTAAAAAAAAAATTGACCTTTAAAGGGTGAGTGAAAAAAAAGTTTAACTCTACCTCTCTAACTACACCAAGTTTAATAACTAGGATGAACACTAGTTAGTTCATCCCAAATGGAACTAGTGGAGTCATGACGGCTTAGAAGTTTAATAACTGGGATGAACATTAGTTAGTTCATCCCAAATGGAATTACTACAGTCATGGGGGCTGGGTTGTTTAAGTTGGTTTTGTGGGCTATAAAGTTCCTTCAAAACATTACCAGTGGGTGGGGTTAAGGAATAGATTTCTTGAGTCATATCACATCTCTCCTCATAGGGCCAGGGTAAACAAGCACCCACATTGATACTTTCACCTTCTTGAGTGAAGCTTTTTAATGACCAAATTACACCCAAAAGATGTTAGATTTGGGCTTAAAGACCCTAAATTAGTGTAAGCATGGAATATTTATAATACTTACAAGCAATTTAGATGAATTTTGTGGTTTATACTAATGTTGGGTGATTATTGACTTTTATGAAGAACCTTATGTTTTGATTTTCATTTTTGGTTCAAAAACTGGATTTGAGTTTGGTTTGGGCTTCAAAATTGGATTTAGTTTTTAACCCAATTTTGATTCTCATTCCATAAATTAGACCCAATTCTAGTTTGATTTTCAGTATTTAGAAACAATTTAAATAAAATTTGTCATTTTACCAGTGTTGGGCAATTCTTGGTTTTCATGAATAACACTCATGTTTTGATTCTTTAAAAAAAGATTAAAAGGTTTGGATTTTGGTTTTGATTCTAAAATTGAATATGGGTTCAATTCTGATTTTAAAAGTAGATCTAGTTTTAAACCCATTTGTGATTCTTGGTTCCAAAAATCAAATCTAATTGTAGTTTGGTTTTTAATAATTGAAATTGTAGGTTCTAACCCACCAAACTAACACCAACATTGGTTTTAACCATGATACCAATATGGTTGTTGGTTCACCCAAGGTTCTTTAGAGTGTTCCCACTAGGTAATAACATATAGGTATCCATGGGTTTAACATCACCATTACTTGTATGTGTAAAGCCTCTTTTACCATTTATGAAATTTTTTATGAAACATTATCAATCACAAGATGGTTTTTTGCTAGTGAATGAAATTTATTAGGGAGAAGTACAAGGAACCCTTGTGACAAAAAATTTGGGCAGACAATAATCAAAACAAGGAACACATATATGAAATGGTAGAGCCTATCTTAGAATTACCCCTTGGCTTTGAACCAGAAACCACCTAAATTCCTACTATCACCAATAATGAAAGGCTTGAGGTCTCTAAGGGGTCAGATCTCTTCGATCTCTCTCTCTTGAGCCCACTAGCATTCCTGCTCTTCTTAATTGTTTTAGACCACATAAACCCCTAGAACAACATTAAACTTCCAGAAAAACCCAAGTCCCAGGTTACACTTTGTAATATAGACCCTCGAGTCCAAATAGATTGCATAAACCGGTATTCATAACACCACCCCTCAAATTGATAATGCATTTTTATAAAAAAAAGAACACACTTTAACTCCCCATTGATTGCTTCACAAGTTTGACAAAGAACCACAACCCCCTTTCATGATCCACATTATAAAATTTGATGGAATGTGATTGTTTTTCGGAGTTCCCAATAATTAGGGTGTTTTATCATGATATGCAAATCAACAACATTCACACACAAATGGACCCAAGACACACACATTGAGAAGATTACAAACCGTTCTTGAGACCTTTAAGATCTTCATCGTCCCCTTTTTCATCAACCTTCAAATCCACCTTTTAAATTGAATTCATGTCTATCAAAGTACATTGCGCAATGGATTACTCAGTATTTCTATTACAGCACCCCCCCCCCCAAATCTAGCCTTCTTATTCTTCTTCTTTAACTCCATAACAATAATTCTGTCGATTCCCCATTGTTTGGCAACTCCCTTGCCTCACATTCAACCAATGTCTAATAATATCCACTCCAGTTCATTCATCCCAATTAAAACAAAATGACACAAAAACATAAAAGCCATAAACACCACAACATCTCCATCACTCCTTTTCCTTGTGTCCATCATTGTCATGCATAAACACCCCTAGTTGAAAACAAGAGAAAACATTTTTCTTTAAAACCCTAAAACTTTTCCCCGTTCACATCCAAACCCTAAAGTAAAAAATTGTTACACCTTTAGTCCAAATGGAGAAGCATTTAATTTCAACTTTTTTTATAAAAAAATGTGAAGACCAATTTTGATTCACTACACCACCAAAGAGATTGAAAATTTGTCCTAGATATCACACCTAGGTCTCTTCACATGGGCATGGTTGATAAAAAGAAGGCACCCAAGAAGAGCAAGAAAGTGAAGTACACAAAGAAAGGACCATCCTCCAACAAAGAATTGGCACCCATTAGCGCAAACACATGAATGGGAAATTTCTTTTACATGTACTCCTAATTTGGCCATTACTTATAATGTTACAAGCTTCATCACAAGTTTGATAATATTTGGTTTGCAAATTCACATATATCACCTAGTGATCTTGAAATTGACTAATGACCCCTATGTGATCGATGTAAATGGGCAAAATATATTAAACCTCTAGTAAGAACATCCAGCTATTAGTATTACTTGAAAAACATGGGTGATTTTGGATGGGTTGATCACAAAGTTTAAAAAATGAGCATGAGGTCAAAGGATTTGCTCTTGTTTTATGGTCTAGATTAAGATATGAATACCATTGGAAAATTTAATCCCATTTAAAACCAAATGAATAACCAATTTTGAAGCTCTTCTGTTTTTATTGGCTATGTCCCAAACTTCAGATATAGGCATTGTGAGAATTCCTTTTGGGTGTGTATAGGTGGTGAAAAATCAAAGGTAGGTCAAATGGATAAGGTTTAGGGAATAAGTGAAGTTCAATGCAAAAAAGAAGATAAATTTAGTTTATTTGCAATGCATTTTTCAAATTGTTCTTGATATCATCATACTTAAGTTATTCCATATGCATTGCACGTAGTTGAATTGCCATCAATTATTTAATTGGGAATTTCATTTTTTCAACATTTGCTCCCCTTCTACTCCACCCCACCCTATTTTTTTTATTTTCACAACTTTTCAAAATTTGTTCTCAAAGTTTTCTATAAAAAATCCCCACTGAATTCCATGTGCAGCACACATATTCCCATTGATGCTTACAATGTTTTTTCTTTACAAATATTGTTAGATAGTTGAAAAAATTAAAAAATATTTCCTTTATTTTTTCATTTATTTCATTTATTCATTGTTTGTTTATTCTAGTAGTTTAGGGGGAAATAAAATCAAATGGTAGACATACATTTTTTTCATTTTTTTTAAATCCAAGGAAATAATATTGGGTGGCTCCTTAATGTTATTCACTCATAAGAAAACCAAAGAATATCAAGGGACTATCTAATGTTACTTGCACTAATTGTTTTTTCAATTTCTTGAGGAAATAGTATTGAGTAGTCGCCAAATGATATTCACTTGTAAAAGCTAGATAAAATTTGGTGATCCTTCAATGTTAATTAATTAATTAATTTGCATTGCTACCCAATGTCATAATTCACTCCTAATTATGAAGATTAAAGAACATTAGATGGCCACCCAATGTAGTTCATTCATAATTATGAAGATTAAAGAACATTGGATGGCTGCCCAATTATTTTTCTTCAATTTACCAAGGAAATAATATTAGGTGGCCACCCAATATTAATTCAAGTCCATTTTTTAAATTTTTGTTTCCTCCTATTTTTTAAGGAAATAATATCAATGTTATTCACTCATAAGAAGACCAAAAACTATCAAGTAGTTATCCAATGCTAATTTTAGTTCAATTTTTTATAGCCCATGCTATTCATCATAAGAATACCATCCTAATTTATTATATATTTCAATTTTTCAAGGAAGTAATGTGACCAGATAGGAAGGCATTTAGATAATGTGATCATGGCAAGTTTTTAGGGTTTTGGTTTTTGTTTTTAGTGGCCGTCAACTTTTTGCATGCTAACAGCGAGAATTATTCTGTCACTATAATAATTATTGTTTCAAGGAAATTTGTAAGCATGGGTAGGAAGTCTTGTTTATTTGTGTGTTATGATAAACATATTGGCACCGAACCATGGATGGTGGAAGGAGCTACAACATTGAATGGAGGTTTGCATAATAAGACGGTGGAAGGCAAGATAATAAGGAGAATCTGGGAGCAATGCATGCAAGTTCTGTCTTTTTTTTTTTCCATCAGTTTCAGGAGATTATAGGTTGGACTAGTTGTGTTTACTAGTTGTTAATTTCTGTTGCGTTAATAATTACATTATGGCAAGCAATATGTCCTTAAGAAGAGTAAATTCTATAAGGGGTTGATGCTAAGGATTGATGACGAAAGGAAAGAAGTCCAAGCTGTAGAAAAAGGGGCATGTAGAGGGTCAAATATGCATTTGGAATGGGGACCTTTGTTGCATCTCTCTTAAATCCATGTTGTAGGATAGGTGTTTGAATGAATATTAGAAGCTTAAGTGGGGTGTCCTTGGGTTGGGCATAACAAGATAAATAAAGACAAGAGTGGGAAGCTCTTAAAGATATATCTATAACCTATTTTTACACAAAAACTTGTCTTTCTTGAGTGGTTTTAAGTAAACCTGGTATGTATCGTTCATACTTTGATCCAAACATGTAGATCTAGATGTTTATGAGACTAGGGTTTATCATATAAGGAATTTAATGATCCTCTGCATTGAGGCTGACGCATTCCCAAGTCCCTAGTTAGACCCAAGTTGGGTCAAAGTTACTCACACAACGGAATTGTGAAGAATTTGAGGCACGCTCCCAGCTCTCAGCACTAGAAAGGGTAGAGGGGGGTGCTGAAGCTCCGGGATGGGACTAGGAAGAGTGACAAGCTATTCATTTACTCGAACTTGCATCAAACCAACTAACAAGTTGGTTAGTTCACTTTTTGAAGCACCCTTGGTGTTAGGACAAGCCATGGGCAACTATGGATTCATTTGACTCACCATGGCCCAGACTTGGGAGAAGCCACCACCTTCCCCCATATAGTATACTTTCCATGGCACTTATACCCGAATGATTTTTTGTCCTGGGACTCCCAAGGAGGAGTCCTGAAATTGTCCCAGTTTGGATTCTCGAAATTTTGGGCGATCATAACTCTTTGCTCAGACCTCCAATTAGGATGATGTTTAAAGCAAACTTATAGCACTCCTCGAGAGCTTTCCAACGGTGTGTCACACTCCACCTGCACGACACCGAGGTCGGGTCAATTCTTGACTTTTAGTGGTCGGGAGTCAAACTGCCAGTTTGATTCCTAACCCTTCTTTTTGCCATAACTTGTTAGCAACTCATATGGACTGAAAAAACCTTGAAAGTTCTAACCTCAATATACCTCAATAGGTTTTAGACTTTTAATGTATGGTTTTGGTACATGGCAACTAACTCTCTATTGCCACTATGACAAGTTTGTGAAGGTTCACATGTATGTAACAGTTGGCAATTTACATATAAAATATTGAACCTTGTTTTTTCATATCAATAACACCAATAAAACTTCTAGTAACATTGGGTTTACTATGCAAGTGTTGGAATTGATAATGTTGTAGAATTCCCAAGGTTTATGGCTCTACTTTGAATTTCTCATGCATAAGATATTGTTTTTTTTCACCCCTTCTTTTTGGTTACAGTAGTATTATGTGGTCACTTGATGTTAAGTACTATTACAACTATTTTTCAAATATGCTTTCAAAACCTTGGCATCATTTGTCGTTACCTTTCCCTTTTCCTCACATGTTTTCTGAAAATTTCCATTTCAAAGTGAAGCCAAATGATTGTAAAATTAATATGTAAAAACTAATTCAACTAATAGAATACATTTCATAAAATCTTTAAAACACTATAAAATTGATAAACCTCCACCTTCTTTACCATTATTTTTATATATTTTTCACATATGTTTAAAAGCTTCCCTTTCAAAGTGGAACTAAATATGACTTTTCACATATAAAGAAATGATCATAAATAATAAATAAAATGACCATGAATATTTCAAAAATTAGAATGATCATAAAAATAAAATTCAAATATTAATCTAACTTTTTTTTAATTTAAATTATTTTGGATTTTTAAAAAAATGATTAAATATTAATTCCCATTTTTCATTTATTTGTGCATTACAAATGAAAATGTCTTTACATTTGTACAATTATTTCATATAAAATGATTTAAAATATTACATTACATTCTCTACCATCGTAGATGTTTAAAAAATAATGGTTTATTAAATTTATTCTTTCAATTTTTTACAATGTATAAACCATTTGTTAACATTATATAACCTTGGGTCCATGGGGTTGTAGTTTTAAAGCAAAAGTAAATGGAATTAAAATTTAATTATAGAGTAAATAAATGGAATTATTACCAAAATGAGAGACTAGAAATTTTTAATACATTTAACAAAAGTAAAAATCGAAATAATGATTTAAAAAAAATAGTAACAAAGGGTTTAAGGTTTAGGTGTTTTGTCTTAAACTTGGGATTAAAGCATTGTAGAACTCTTCTTAAAAGGCAAGATGGTAATAAAATGTTTAAGGTTTGGGTGTGAAACATGTGGTGCATGGTTAAAACCCATGTGATGGCAAGGGTAATGATATTTTGGCTAATCATTATTAAATCATTATTTAATTGTCGGATCATGAATAAGGTTTTGTAGAATCAAATTGAAGTCAAAGATATTCAAGGTTAATTTTAAAAAAATTTAAATAGTAAATGGTTTAGAGTTGAGGTGAATTGTCCCAAACTTAGGATTAAAATTAAGCTTTTGTTGTATTTACTTTGTTATTATATTGATTGTCATACTTAACCTAAGCTTTTATTTTATATTATTGTTTTTTACTACCTTTGTCAAGCATGTGCTTTTCCAAATGTGTGCTAAAATATTTTGTTACAATTCCTTGTGTGCATTGTTTTTTCTTCATTTGCTTTTTCACTTGATGTATACTATCATATTAAAATAAGGTTGAATGATAGTTAAAGTAAATGATTTGGACTATGGAATATGTTTAGTAGGAGATGTGATGTTAAATATTTGTCATTTTATCATACAATTGTAAAAGGTGAGTTCAAACACCTTCATCAGTTCAAAAAAAACATTTTCAATTTTATTGTGGTAAGTCATACTTGCTTTGTTCTTCACATTGTTTAATATTATAGTGAAAAAAGATAGAATGCTACTTGGAGGGGAACATTTAGATTATGGATGTAAACTACATCATAATCACATAATATAGTTTGTGTCATGGAAATTTGGCTACTTTTCATTTCGTAGTTGTTTCAATGATGATGTGCAGTGTAATGTGAAACACAAACTTGATGATCTAAAATCAATTTTGCAACAAAAATCATTTTGATGCCTAGTGTTGTTGTTGATAGTTTTTTCATATTTTTTATATTTTTTATTTATTATTAAGTAGTTTGTATATGTGAAAATTATTTATATCACAATTTTTTTTGAGTAATTTTTATTATACGTATTTTTCATATTTTTTTAGAGTAAAGAAAAAATTCTTGTACATCACCTTCCATTATACCCTAAGCATTTTTTTAGTATAATTAGTTTTGTGGTTCAAGTAAGTTTTCAATGCATTTTTTTCAATAAAAACATTTTTCAATTTAAGTAGCTTTTCAATGTGTGTGTGCATGTGCATGGTTGTATAAATGTGTAAAAATGAGATGTGATTATGTGTGTGTGAGTGAAAAAAACATAAGTTCAAATGACTGTGTATGAGATATTAATTTCTTGTGTGTATATATAAGTGAGAATGATTGTATATATTTTTATGTGATTGGGTGGGTGTATATGTATAAGTATGTTATGTGTCATCAAGCACAAAGGTGTGTGACTAAACTTTGTTACTTTTGTGAGGTGTTCTTATACATAGTCATTTGAACTTATGTGTTGAGCACATGTTGATACAAGTGTATTAAGAATGTGCTAGGGAAGGAAATTTTTCTTTTGGTGTGGGAAGTTTACAATAAACATTTTGGAACATTTTGTGTCTTTGGAATTTTTGTAGAAGGAATCACAAGAGCTTTGAATTTCAAAGCATTATCAATCAAAGTGAAAAAGTTGAAGTCTTTGTCCTAAAATGCTAATCTATTCAAAATTTTACAACAAAATGAGTATAGTTTTTTTGATTATTAACAACTCAAGTAAAATATATTTAAATGCCTAGGAAGAAGAGAATTGGATGGCTGCTCAATGCTTTTCTTCCCACATCTAAAAAGAAGACCATTAGGCAACCACCTAATGTTTTATTTCAATTTTTTTCTTTGCCCTTCAAGAAAAAACATTAAGCAATTGTTCAATGCTTTTCCTCCCACATTCAGGAAGAAGACCATGGGGTAGCTACCCAATATTTATTTTGATTATTTTTTTCAACCCTTTGAGAAAAAATATTAGACCATTGCCTAATGTTTTTCTTGCCACATCTAGGTAAAAGACCATTCAGCAACCACCAAGAATTTTTTCAATTTTTTGTTTTAGTTTGGGGGGAGTGGGGGGGGGGCAATCAAGGAGAGACATCGGGTAGTTGCACAATGAATTTCCTCCCACATCCAAGAAGAAGACATTGGAGTGGTTGCCCAAAGCTATTTCAAATTTAAAATTAAATAAATTAAATAAATCTATTTCAAGTGTTTGAGAATGATCATCAAGTTGACGTTTTGATTACATTGCAAAATTGCAAAATAAACATTATTCTTCATAAAACCAACTAACTTTTAAATGATTTAATTTGAGTCCACCAAATGAATACAATGACATTGAATCTTCTAGCAGGATTTCATGCAAATCATTGTTTTAGGACAAAGCCTCTTGTTTCAATTGTGACAAGATCTAGTTCTTGGGTTTTCTTTTTGTAAGGGAAGTAACATGAAACACTTGAAAATTTAATTCTTGAATCTCCAATTGATTATAGGTTGTTTTGTAGCTAAAATACTAGATGCATTCTTTTAGGCCCATTGATTCAAAGCGTAGCCCCAAAAACTTCATCATTATTGACATACATGATAAGTTTATTTTTCTTTTCTTTCCTTTTGAAATATTTTTATAAGAAAATACTTTTCATTTTTTTTTGTTTTGCTTTGCATTAAAATCTTACATAAGAAAACACCTTCAATTTGCTTTTGCTCTTATGTTGTTGAGGACAATCTCAATGTGAAGCTAAACTTCTAGCCAATAATAGCACCTCAATCTTTTAACCTCGATCTTCCATCCACCACTAGTGTTACAACATTAAAAAAAGTTCAAAAAGTGCGTGTATCACCCATTAAATATTCCTTGACAACAACATCAAGCTTGAACTAGAATACGCACAAGTTGTAACTTTCCAAAAAGAAAAGGAGAAAACAAAAGTACAATGACTTGCTATGATGAGGTCATAGTTCTTGTCTTGTTTGTTATCAAATTATATTTGCACATGTTAAATTTAGATGTGTTTTGGAATGGTGTGATAAAATCAAATAAATAAATATTTATATTTATTTTTGCTTGAAATGTTTTCATTTATGTAAAGTAGTTTTTGGACCATTCATGCAAATGCTCTAGTTAACTTTTGCAAATAAGCAATTTTTTTGCATGTAAAAAAGGGGAAACTATGTGAACTTTTTTGTGGAAACATGTTCCTAATGGATATGGACTTGGGTCCAAGCGGAAATGGACTCACTCCAAGTTGAAATTGGAAAAGGTTAAAGCAAATATGTTTACTAGTTTGCAAAATGGTTTCACATTATCACACAACAAGATTTCTCTCCCAACCGGTCAAACTTTTGTTGCACATTTGTTTTGGGAAGAGGTGTTTTTTTGGGGGTGAGTTGGGGATTATTCAACTTGTTCAAAACTTTGGAGTTTGGAAAATTTCCACACTTTTCACCTTCTATTGTCATCTTGGGGCCAACCAAGTTGGTCACTTGAAAATCTTGAACTTGAAAGGAGTCATGTCATGGATGCCACCCGATTGCATGCTTTAGTATCCTAGCATGTGATGAGTTCAACCCATGCAAGGGGTGACTAGTATATAGCCCAGGTTGAAGAAGAACAACCATGATCCCGAATATACATTCACAATCATGCGTGACTTTTTGTGTGTGGGTTTTGCATGCATTTTTGTTTTCCTTAAAGGGCTTTCATGTGGGAAGCACAATGCATTTTTTGATGTCTTTGAACTACAACCCCACCACTATCTTGGGAGATGGAATCTCATGAATGACCTTTTGTTGATCAAGTTGCAAGAATGTTGGGCATGACATCATTAACATGATTGCATCCAATCGTCATTGTCTCCCATGAAAATTTTAGGGTTGTAAAACTACCCTTTTTATATTATTTGTGAAGAAAATATTACAAATAAGTAAAATTTCTTGCCAAATATGTTGGCCATGGGAGTTCATTTTCCCAACTAAAAAAAGATGCCTCTAAACTTTATGGCAAGCTAGGGTCTTTTCACAAGTCTTTAAGCATTGTGGTCCCAAAAGAAGCCTCAAAAAGTTTTATTTTTCGAAGGGCGGTGTTCTTTTCACCCTTAGTAGATCAAAGGCCTATTTAAATGTGGCATTTGTCACATGTAAATAATCTAGCTTATTTTTGGCATTTTTGAATCCTTATTTATGGCATGACATTGATTTTCATTGTTTTAAATTATTATGCCATGTATTATGATTGAATTTTTTTGATGTTATTACTTTGGATACTATATGTAGCCTTGGTTTTCTCTAAAATCTTTTACACCATACCATGCATCTTACATTACAAATGAAGCTATCCCATTAGTGATGGGAGACATTAAATATCTCCTAAAAGTATTTGTTCAAAGCTTATTTATGGAGCCTTGCACAATTTTAATTTTTTGTCTTGCATGATCAACACTTCTCCTACTCAAGTAAGATTTTTTTTTGCATGTTATGCTTTTCCTTGTTGAGTTTGAACTGAAAATTTCAAGAGAGTAGGAACTAATACTTAGCACCAACCTAAGTCACTTTTACACAAAGTTTCATCTATGTCTTGTGTCCTAAAGATGAGAAAAATGAAACACATCCCAAAAATGACAATTTAAATTTTGGACATGTCCACAACCATAATTTTAAAAATTGATCCATCCAGAAACTCAATTTTTTTATTATTATCTATCAATGAAAAATTAATATTGTTAGATTATCATATTATTATAAGATGTTATGCAAATTGTGTTCTTTTTGCAACTTTGTGATTTCAAAGTTGTTTAGTTTGAGCCCCTAAAAAAAGGGAGCGTGAATTAGGGCAATTTGCATCATGTTGTCATACATAATTAAATGTAAATGTTACATTCTTTAATAATCAATATTCTTACTCTTGGGTGTTTTTGAGAATTTTCAATCTTGTAGTTACTTACATTTGACTAACCACATATGGCCGCATGGATTACAAAAACATGCAATACATGTGAAGATGTCAATAATATAAATTTACACCATTTGTGGCTTGATTTTCTCAATGTGATAGAAAACATGATAGATCTCCAAAAATTGTGCACCAATTGCTATATATTTGGATAAAATGCCTAATGTTTTGCAAACATGTCCTTACACATTTTTGCATGTCCCAAAACCAAAGTAGGCGCTTATGTACAAACAATGTTCGGTGCTAGCCTACTTTCACTCATTTACAACAACATGTCCTCTTTTATATATATATACATATATGTTTGCAAAACATTAATAAAACCCTATGCAAAACCACATATGGCACCACACCAATGCCTAAACAATGTTTGTTAGGGGATATTGAACATCTTCCATTAGTGACTATGGTAGTAATGAATGAGATTATGATATTGATAAAATTGACGACTCATATAATTTATAACCATGAGAAAATATCCCACTACTTTGCTTGCATTATCCTTTGAAGCAATAGACCTATCAACAATAGTCAATACTTATCCTTGTATTAACCTAAGATTGAGAATTCAAATTCCATTGTTGCCATGTTAACAAAAATGGAAAGAAGTCTAGCACAAGATTATACCATTGTTGAACTGCCTGCCCAAATAGCATTGCCCAACTTTGCTTCAAAGAAGTGTGATGAATGCATTCCTTGGGTGCTCTCCCAAGAGCAAGCTCCCTCCTATGAGGGGGCTCGTGTCTTATTTTATGCATCACATAGATTCATGTGGAAGGTCTTAATGTTACAATCATTGTGCATGGACTATCAATTTATAATCTTACATTGTTTTATTTATTTCAAAACTTCTTTATGCTAAATATGACATCTTAAACTAGAATGCCTATGGCCTTTGATAATAATTAGTTGTAGATGAAAAATCAAATAGTGCTACTCATTTTTCTAAAGCTCTAATTGCCATATAGGAAGCACTACCTCAAAACTCAAAACATGGTGGGGGCCATTGGGTGCATATTAGTGTTGGGGTGGTGATATACTTTCAAAGAAAAGTCAAGTCTGGTTCTTTTGTTACTTGTATACAAAGGAACCCAAGAAGTTGTAAAATGTTTTAAATTTTATCCAGGCCAATTCCAATTATCTTCTTGTCAATCAGCCAGCCAGTTATCAGCTAGTCCCTTGTTGAGAGTTCTTTAAGTTATTGGCAAAAAAAAAAGCCAAAGGAAGGACAACTTCTTTTGTTTTTTTTGCAATGAGCCAATTTGATTGGCCCATCATAAAAAAATGTTGAATTTATAGAAGAATATATGGAAAGATGGAGTGCCCTTCCCTTTGGCCCCGATATATAGGTGAGAAGAGGAGGACTTTGGGCAAAACATATGGGATCAAAGCAAGGTGCTATTGGGAACACCCTTGGGTCACCCCCCATATGTTCCAAAATGTTTGTCACCATTTTTGGCCTGGGCTAATACCCCCATTATAAACTGGGGGTACTTGTTCAGATGGTTCTCTGCTTTGGTAATCCCCAAAACAAACAAAAACAAAAAAAATCACTTTGAAACTTCATAATGGTTTTGATTTAAAATGAATTTTCAGGTAAGAAAATTGTTCAATATTCAATAACATCTCCATGGTCGGTGGAAACATTATGAAACCAACTCAGTGTACCCATACTCATGGAGGGCTTTCCAACAGTACTAGGGTAAACTGGTCCATCACTGATCGCCTGCCTATCACTGAACATTTATTTATATTTTCATCATATGTGCTTCATTTTGAACAATTAAAAATATTATGGGAGCGCTCCCTCAAGCTTTAGAAATCATCTTTGAAGTGCAAAGGAAAAGGAGTAATAAAAAAATACTAAGAACAAAAATAAGCTTTCCAAATTATAAAACAAGTTTTTTTTCTTTTTTCTCTCCTTGGACCTTTCTATTTTCAAATCTCATAACTTTTTTATTTTTTTATTCATTTTAAACAATTTAAAGTGCTAGAGGAGCACCCTCTGAAGTTCTACAAATTGTCTTTGAACTCTAATAACAACAAAGTAACAGACAAGGAATTTTTTGGGTGTTCGAAAATTGGCCTTTGTAGTGTTCGATGGTTTGATTTTTCAAGTTCTTAACGCCCCTTACTTTGGGGGGACATAACTTTCTCATTTCTAATCCACTTTCGACAATTGCTAATGTGTCAGATGTGCCAAGAGGAGGACTCAAGTTTTGTTTGGAGACCAGAAATAACAAAGTCCTCCCCTTGGATCTGGCCTGCTCTGAGCACTTGAGTGTTCAGTCACCAGCCAGTCTACCCTAAGAGTGTGGCAACAGGTGCCATGGTTTGGGAGATCTCCACATTACAAACAAACAAGCAATGTTCCTTCATGGATAAATGACTCTGAGGCTCTAGTAGGCTTAGTGGACATGAATTTGTGATAGCTCATTGGCCTTATGAGCTTTCGTCCATTGAAATGAGCATGATAAAAACACCAGATCATATATAACAAATACAAGGTTCATGGAAGAGTATGCAGTTCATCTAAAATTTCCTTCCAAGACCCTTATTACTAGTGCTAACTTGGTTCATATCCACAACAATGGATGATCATCCAAGACACGCAACTGTCTACAAATGTTGAATTAATTATTTTGAAGAAATTGTATTTGGTTGAAAATGCATGCCACATTGGTACACATTTTTTTCTAAGTAGCTTTAAACCGTAAACTTCATGCAATGGAATGAGCTTCACAATGATTAGTCCAACCCTGTTGGAATTTTTTTATAGGTGGTGACTTTCAAATTACAGGCTTGTGAAAAAACTTCCAAGGAAGCAAATCCCTTCTTATTACAGCATCTCAGCGACGCTCACTATGTGACCCTCCAAAAATGTTTCTCACATCCAAGTTTAGTTTTTTTTTCCGACCTCACCCATAAAACTGGACTACAAATAGGTGGGAAGATTACTAATAACAAACCACCTGGACCAATCAAACTATCTACCGAATCAGAAATAGAGAACAGTCAATAAATACGATCAGACTGTGTTTCTTAGACTGTTCCAGGGCTTTTGAAAACTGTGATCTTTTTTCAGGATCGGAGTAGTCTTCCATTGGATTCACTAGATCCGTTGTACCCTATCCATGATTTCCAATGCAGAGAGGCCCACATACTGAGCGTCGGTGGAGATGCTCGTTCTAGTCCAAACTTGGCCCTAGGATCCATAGAAGGTTTACCATCCGCCAAAATGGATATTTGTTGAAGACACTAAACCAACTTTTTGAAATGTTTAAAAGTGTATTGTTTGATGAGTCAAGAAATTATATTGATGATGAAATGCACATCATCATGGTTGAAAGGTTCATGCTGCATACCTGTTCTTATTTTATTTTATTTTAAAATCTTAAACTCAAATCATGTTTGGCTACGGGGATAAGTTTGGAGGATGAAAGAAGAGAAAAATGTAAAATAAACAATAGAAAAGAACCAATTTTTACAAGTGCATAAATTGGGTTTTTACAAGAACTTGATTTTTTTCTTGAAGGGAGTTTTAAGTTTGCTTCAAGTACAATAAACCCTTTTTATAATCATGCCCCTGGTGAACCCCCTTTTTTTTTGTGACATTAATGAATTGTGATTTAAATGTGTATAGTCACTTTCCGTATACATCCTTATAAGATTGTGACTATAGGCAAAAAAAAATCTAACAAAACAACTCTTTTATGCTAGAACAAAGGTGCCAATTGTTTAATTTTTTTACATGGGTTATTTTAAACTCTACTATGCATTATTAGACTTGAAGAAGGTTGTGATTTCTACATGTTTTAATGTGACAATCTACATTGGGTTTGAACTTCTTAACTATTAACTTGTACATTTTGTTAACTAGATTTTTTTAATTAAGATTTTTTTGTTTTCTTGGCAAGCTCGCATATCTTTTGCTTGTTTGCAATAGAAAGTTATTTTTTCTTTTCTTTTCAATTAGATTCATTGTTGCTAGTTTGCACAACTTGAACACAAAGCAACACTAACATTGCCAAAGAAAACTACATTTACAAAACCTTAATATTTGTCCTAAATTTCTCTCATTATAATCACATTTACTAAGAAAGGTTTACAATTTTTTTTATGCTATAAAGAGTGTGATAGTGATTCTAAAAAATGGTGTTTCTTACTAAAATAGATCGTTACCAAAAATTGAATAACACAAACAAGAATGTGATTAAAATGGGTGTGATTATAAAGGGGGTTTATTATATATAATAATGCATACATGTTTGTTGTAACATGATTACTCAATTTTAAATAAATGTTATTATTTAAACTAGGAACAATTGCAACACATGCTTGTGAAATAATTAATTCAATTTGAAGATCCCACATCAAAAACAAAAATCTTGTATATTTCAAAGAATATTATTTTTATTTTTTGAATTTTATTTTTAAAATAATTTTATTCACAATGATAATAGTTACATCAAAATTGCTTTGGGGGGGGGGGAGGTGATTATAAAGTCTTATATTATTTTATCCTACCAAAATAGATTTCTCTAAAATATGTTCTAAATGGAATAAAAAAGGTGTCTTTTCATATCGATGTTTCCTAAGAACTTTTTTTTTTTCACTACCATATTAAAAAATTGATGCAAATAATGAACAAATTTTCAATGCATTTTGCATCAATTTACATCCCATTTTTCTTCAATTGAATTTGGATCCAATTAAATTTAGTAGAATTGAAATTCAATTCAATATGCAACTCCAATTCCAATGTATATTAATTCAATTCAAGTTGCATGCAATGTCATTCAATATTTTCATTTGAAAGGAACATAATTTACAAATTTTTTCATTGTTTCATCATCACTAGTATTGCATAGCAATGCAGAGCCCATGTATAATTAATGTTGAAGATGCTAAGGTATTATTGTAGTTGGGTTCAAATATTTTGAAGGCTCCATTCACATGTTTCCCTCATACCATTTGCACATGGACTCATTTCACATTACCTCTAGACAAGTTCTAGCCATACTTTTGCCTTTTCTATAACTCAAATGTTATCATGGATTTTTGAAATTTTATAACATTATTCCATCTATACTCTCATATCTTTGCCTTATTAAAGTGGACACATCAAATTTCATATAAAAAATTATGAATAACTAAGTTGAAAACAACCTTGGATGGGTGACTTTCTAAGTTAACAATGTCTAAAAAACACATATAACTGACCTCCAAACAAAGGTAGTCCTTTTGCTAGAAGGAAAGGTTCTAAAGATCACCAAATTTGGCCAAGGTCAATGTATTTTCATCTTGGAATCCCATTTGTTTTAATGTTGTAACTAGCACAAATTAGAGGGTATGAGATTTTTGTGAAGATAGATGAGATGTTCCTTTATAATTCACTAGGACAACAAATGCACACAAGTATGGTTGGACCATGCATTCTTGGATTCAAAGGAGTTTAACTGAATCAATGTTAAAATGAAAATTGATAATGGTTGTTAATATGAGAAAAGTCAGATTAGGTTGTCAATAAGGTTATTTTCCTTTTAAATGAACCTAAACCTCTATTTAATATCTATAGATATGCATGTCCTATGGTGTGATCATGCCTTTAGGGGCATGCAAGACACTTACATAGTATGTCACAACATCCACCCATGAAATGAATGTTTGACCTTACTTGTATTAAAATGCTTCTATAAGCTATCAATTTTTGGAAAAAATATTTTTCCTTCCTTTCCAATAAATTTTGCATTGAACTTAGTGAACAATACTTTAAAGCCATTTTCTAAAACCATTGCTTAAATAAGCCACAAATAGCCCATATATCCTAAAAATGTCCCACTCATGATTTTCATTTTCCTCCTCTTTGGCTTACTTAATATAACAAATGTCATTTTAACATGCTACAAAAAGATGATCCAATAAGGTGAAAAAATCTATACTTAAAGTTTTTGGGAATTTAGAATGGGGCCATTGGAAACATTCAATCCTATTGACATAAATTACAATTAAACATTCAAGCCAAACATTTAAATTGTCACGTAAAAGGTTTCAATTGCCTTTAAATCAAACATTATGACCATAGTAGCATATGATTCAAGATTAATCATGCATTCATGTTTCAAGCAAAACTTCATATATTCACTAAGTAAAATTTGAAAGTCATGAAACATGTTTGAAATAAATGGATCTAACTTTTACAACTATGCATGACACATTTCATTTAGTCATAGGGCCTTAATAATTAATCATTACATCATTCCGAAAATGTGTTAATGATGGACAAGAGTTTTTTATTTTGAATTTTGTAGGTAACACTAAAACAAAACTTACAAGAGCAAAAATCAATAGGACAAAAAATGTACTAATCCTTAGTTTTGACAAGACAACCCAAAACATGAAGTTAGAAAACATTAATTTATTTCCAAAATATTCAAAGATTGAAAGGGTTGGCATGAACCAAGAATCAAGATATAATGAATGTAACTTTCAATGATTTATAACTCTCCCCTTTCCTTTTTTGACCTGCTTTTTGTGATAGGTGGGGGTTAGGTACTTGACTATTCCTTCACTTCTCTTACTTGCCCACATAGTTGACAATTCTTGTATTTTGGCCTGGACGTGGGTCCTTTCCTTTTGTTCTTTTTTTCCTCCCCCTCTTTTGGGCATTTGGTCTTAATAAAATTTGGTAGGTTTCATCATTTGTAGGTTGTTTTAACTTCAAGTTGTTAATTAAAAGGTTAATCTTGAACTTAATAAAATAAAATAAAATGGTCATTAACTTGGAATAACATGCAATGATAGGTTCATGAAGTTGACAAGTCCAAGAATACAATTTGAACATTATGGGTTAGCTCAATTTTAGATAAAGGTTTGAACTAGTGTTGGCTAGGTACCTAGTTCTTTTGTTCCAAATTGGCAATTTTGGTTCTAGTTTCTAAGAACCTATCCAAAATTGGGTCAAACTAGAATTAGCCAATTTTAAAAGTAGCTCGAAATCAAACCAGAACCCGAACCCTTGATTTAAACACTTGGTGGAATCACAACCAAACTTGTCCCCTGGGTTTTAAAGTGGACAAAAACTAGAATTAGATTGAAATTCCGTAAAAAACTTGGTTCCAATTCCTCTTTTAGAATTCAAAATTTTATTTTAAAAATTAAGGTTAGGTTTGAACTTTGAACTTTAATTTGGGATCCCTCTTTTCAAGTTTTGTTTCATCTTCAAGTTTAATGTTTGGTTTGAGCTTTACTCTTTGCTTATGTTTTTTGTGCTTAGTGTTTTGTTTTGTTTTGCACTTACTTTTCAAAGAGTTTCAAGCTGCAAAGCTCAACACCAAGAAAAAAACCTTTCCTTCTCCCTCAATGTAAGTTCATTCAACCTTTCTTGATTTCCTTCTATTGTTTCTTCTCTTGGCCTTTGTCGCTCTCCTCTATTGGTGTTCTTCTTAACTTTGAAATTGACTTTTTATTTATTTATTTCTATTGTTTGCTTGGTGGTGGCAGCAATGGTGGTGGTGTTAACAAATGGTGATGGTGTGCATGCTTCATGATGGTCTTCATTCATAATATCTTTCGTTGCCCTCTTCTATTGGTGAACTTCTTGGCCTTCATGCCTTCTTTTGCTAGTGCTCTTCTTGGCTTTCGTTGCCTTCCTAGCCATGTTCTCCCTCTTGTTCATGGGTTAGGGGTGACGGAAACAAAGGATGAACCTTGAGTTGAAGTGATATTTCCCATTGAAGGTCCATTGGAATTGGATTATTGTGGGTTTTCATCTATTGCTAAGATTTTTGCAACAACAACACTAGGAACACAAACATTTATAAGCACAAATCCAATAGATCAATGGTCTTTATTGGGGAAGCATCGAGATTTTTGGAAAGGGAAAAATCGCATTGCCATGGCTTGGGCCTTTTATGCACTTCTAAACTCTCCTTCAAATGAAGTACATTCAACATCAAATTTAATGGAACAATTGAAGTGTTTCTTTTATTACCTTGTTGCTCCTCTTGTAGGACAAAAGAGAGGTGTGATTACTTATAAAATTGCAAATGATATTTCCTCATTTTAAAAACACCTGATGGGCTAGCACTAACAAGTTTGGGTCAATTGGAATCAACAAGAAAGAGATCGACTTGAATCAAAGAGAATAGTTGCAAAAAAAAAGTCTAACCCTACCCTAGGTGCTATTTTTGTTTTTTTGGTAGGTCCATTCATAATTGGGATACCAAAAAAAGAAAAAAAAGGCTTAAGGATTTTTTAAAACTACTTTTTACAAATAACATTTACATGAAACAAACTTAAGTGAAAAAAATTGAATAGTCCAATATAAAATAATTCATTTGTTAATGGTAATTTTTCACATTCATACATAATTGTGTATGAATATTTTGGTTTAATGCCAAAAACGTAGAAAATATTAGAAAATCCCAAAATGAATTCAATGGACAACCAAACATGTTTTTTGGCAAGATTATTTCTTTCACATGTGATTTACATCTAAAGCTAAACATTTTTAACCAATTGAACATAATTTTTTTATCAACTGGTTTAAAAAATGAGTCTTTTACCTTACAACCCTATCTTTCAAAATTTCAAGATTTTGAACTTTTTGTTTGATTTGGTTTTTCATTAAGTTCATCCAACGAACATGTACTTTCATAGAAGGGGGCATGTTTTTTTTATACAAAAAGTTTGAAATCAATTGTATGATTTTATACATTCCTTTTGATTTCTTTGAAAAAAAATGTACTTTAGACACTTGATTACTTTATTTTATAGGACTCAAAATGACATTTACATAATATCCAAATTATTTTTAAATTTTTCTATTAATTTGAAAAGACATCATTTTATCTATTGGCATACAATAGTCCACTACAATTATAATAATGTAAAATAAATAAAAATCCAAAGTTGCCTTTTGTAGTTCTTTTTTAGTTAGACACTATTTTTTGGTGCCCTAATTGTGAATGGACCCTGGTGCTTGTATTCCTTACAACAAGGATGATCCTAATCAAAAGTAATTTAAAAAAGATCTTGCATTGTTCACTGCCAAAGAACTTGTGCTTTTATCCTTTGTTGAAGCACCTTTTTTTAAGAGGTTAGTTCTCAAGTAGAATCCTTGATTGATTTTTCCATCGTAGCAAAAGTTTAAACATGATATGTTGTTTAGGATCATTAAAAGGATGAAGGAAAATTTTGTATCTCAATCCTTGCAATCATATAATATTTGTAATGTATCCTTTGATCTTTCAATTTGAAAGGAAGGTGTTAATACTTTTGTTCATATTGTGCATTTCTTAAATGACTAATGACAGCCTTATCATTTAATCATTGGAGTTTTTGAAACTTTAGAAACATTTAGACCCATTGTGGCACTACAAGTGAATGATGTGCTTACAAGACATAGGGTTAATGTTCATGTTTTTACATATGTCAAAGACAAAGGAATTAATCTTTCCACCATGACTTCTTCATTAACCTTTGTTGTGTCTTGTGAAGTTATGGGACTGTCTATTCCTTTTGTAGGGGCTTTTAGGGACCACACAATGTCCAAGTGTTATTAGTATGCCATATATGACTTGAAGGTATGTGATGGTTTGATTTCAATCTCAATTAAGGAGGTGTAGTTAGTTTTGCAAAAAAAAATCACTTGAATGAAGAAGAACAATAAGGGATGGTAGGAGTGGGTGAAGGCATGTGAGCTTGTGGGAGTGCCCCCATGCAAGTTCAAGACTCCTATAAATTTTCTTTCTTTCAAGAATCATTTTATTCCAAGAAACTTTTGAGTTCAAGCATGTCATTGCCCTTTGTTATGGATGGCAAACTTTATTCACATTGCAAGGTTGTGTGCTTAGTCTTCAAATTTGGGTAATAGCTTAGGTTGTATCCAATACCTTAGGGCCTATTCTTCAACAATGTGTGTTGAACCAGAGTTAAGGATATTGGTTGCTTTCGGATGCTTTAGCTATTGCCATTTCCTTTGTATGTAAATTTTGTTTAAATTGTGTGACATTTAAGTTTAATGAAACCCAAGATTTTGATGCAGAACATTAAGTTTTTTGGCAAAATATGCAAAGACAAGTTGTTGGAGTCCTAAATTATTTCCTTTCATTTATGCTTTCTTTTCAAAAGCCCAAAACTCACAACATGTTGTGCATTATGCTAAACCCCCATTACAAGGACTTGGGGCTTGTCATTCAATTTGTTGGCAAGCAGAGGGCCTTGCAAATTGTTAGTGAGTATGACTATTAGGTATTGTTTCCTTTCTTATCTTTGCATACACCTTTCCTAGACCCATGTGATGCAAGTGTTAGAGCTCCTAACTTTGCATCCCACGACACTAAAAGCACAAGCTTATATGATTTCATGAAAACTAACGAGGATATGGCCACATTAGTAGTGAAAAAATAATTGAATCATTTCTAGATCAAAAAGTTACAAATGAAGAGTGTGAAAATCCATTGGCATGGTGGAGGTTGCATGAGGTACAATTTCCTTATGTTGGGTTTGTAGCCCAACAAATTCTTGGGATTTTAGGTTCTCAAATAGAGGCGGAGAGGGTTTTCAACATTATAGATATATGCATTAACCTTTGAAGGTCTGGGTTGGGAATTGGAAACCTTGAGATGCTAATAAATATTTACAAGAATTGGTTAAATGATGCTTGTGTGGCCTTCGCATCCATGGGGCAATTCATGGAGATGGAAGAGGGCCTAATGGAAGAAAATGAGGATTTAATTAAAAAGGTTGGGTTTTGGAGATGGAGTGAGGTTGATTCTAAACCTTAAACCCCCAAGGAGATGATGGAAGCTTGAAATTTTGTTAGGTAACATGTTTAAGGTTTTTGCCATTTTTGTACCTATTTGAATTAGGGTTAACTTGTACCCTTGATTTGGCTTGGGTGTATTGGGTTGCATAAATGAAAATTTAGGGTGTTGGATGAAGGAAACCCTAGGGTAGATTTGGGGGTTGTTTGAGGGGTGTTGGTGGTTATTAGGGTTTTGGGTGATGAAAATAATAGGACAGATTTGGGGGTTGTTTAAGGGGTAATTAGTTGTTAGAATTAAGGTTTTGGGTGATGGAAACATCAAGCCAAAGTTGGGGTTGTTTGAGGAATAATTGGTGGACCTTAGAATTAAGGTTTTGGGTGATGGAAACATTGGGGCAGAACTAGGGCTATTGAGGGGGGTGGGGGTTGGGTTGTAGAAATAAGGTTTTGGGTGAAGGAAAGATTGGGGCAGATTTGGGGGTTAAATTCAAAGATGAGAAGACCACCACCCAATTTGGTGTTAGTATTGGATGAAACCCTAAACATGAAACCAAATGGCAATGAAAAAAAGGTTTTGATCTTTTATAGATACTTAGAATAGGTTATAGTTGACAATAGGCTAGTTTGTAGTTTGTATTGGTTTGAAACTTGTAAACCTTTTATAATACAATTTTTTTCTTGGGATATTTAAAAAAAAATTTGCACCATCTTTTTTTAAGTTTTGGGTCTTGAAAATTGGAACATGTAGTGTAGTTTAGAGTTTTTAAAAAACATCAATTTTATTTGTTTGAAATCTTTAAACATTTGTAACAATTCTCTTTTATGGAATAAATATTCAAGTATTTCCAACTTATTGATATTCATGTTTTGGATATTAGAATTGCATTCAAAGGTCAACCGGAATTGGAGGTTCCAAAACTAGAACTAGAATCATTGCATTTTTTTAAAGTTTTAGAATCAAAATCGAAATTGATTATAAGGTTAAAAACTAGAATTGGACCCAAGTCCCAATTTTGTAAAACTAGGGAACTAAAATTGATCCCTTGAATTTTTGTGGAACCAAAACTAGAGATTCTTCCCAAAACTAGTTTGAACCTTACAAAGGCCCATGCAAGATGCCCTTTTCTAAAAATGATGTAATTGATGAAGTCCACTTCATTCTTATGTCATAGTTTTATAGTTAGTCTATGTAAAATTTAACTCCCTTAAGCTTTTCAAAAATAATAGATATGAGTCATTCATGTTCTTTTTATTTTTTCAAAAAAATGAAAATGTTATCAATATAACAAACAATGAAATCATCCAGGTATTCATGGAAATTCAATCCTTGAATTTGAAAGATAAAAAGTGTATTTGTAGAACCAAAAAAATCACAATATAATGTGTTCAAAATGTTGTTTTCAATTCATTAACTTTTCTAATGTGCACCAAATTATAAACACCACACATGTCAATCTAGTTATTCACTTTCACACAACTTAGTTAATCAAACAACTTGGATTAAAATAATGATGATGGGGTTTGTTGAGGATGAAATAACATTCAAGACAACTTGGTTAATATATGCCTTGATGGTAATATCTAACATTTGGTGTTAAGTGTCAAACATTGCAAAGAATAAATTTGATCATCAGTGATTTCAATAAATTTATTGTGATTTTTTCCACTAGTGTTAATTTATGTTGTCACGCCAAATCCTAATTGATAAAAATATATAAATGTGCCAAGTTTAAACAATGTTTAAGCTTTCATCATGTTGTTGAATTTTATCATAATTGATAAAAAGAAAAATGGTGATAGGTTTCAATTTTTTTTCAAACCATTTTTTATACATGATGCATTAAAATCAAATTTCCATGTCCCTACGGAGACTTGACATTCTTGTTTCCAAACCTTTCACGACTTGAAATGGTGACTAAAGTAACACATGTTATAAGTTGGGCATGTTTCTTTAAGCATTCATTTGCAATAGAAACAAAGTTTTTTTGAATATTGGTGTTATTTGTTTTGACAAACCTAACATTGAGCTTAAGATTAAAGTTAAAACATGGTAAAAAGGATAATACTTAAAACAAAGTTCAAGGTACAACATGGGCCAAAGATAAACACATTCCCAAATCAAGTGGGAGGTGTGTGACATTGAATAGGAAGTACTTTTAAAACTTTTAAATCACAATCCATATAATGAAGACATTGGTTTAAACAAAGTTTGAAATATGAAAACATTTTTTAATTGAATGATATCAATATCATTAGAAAACTCTCAAGGAAAGTTATAAGAGCATTTTGAACATGCTCCATATGTGAGGCCCCTTTATGCTAAGGTGAATGATGGTGACCATGGAATTGCAAAGAGCCTTCAAAACACATCCAAAGGTTGTCCCATGAAAGTTTAAAAATCATTTTTGCGTGGGCCTTGGTTGTGAAATGTAAAGTGATAAAAGACTTCTCTAAGGTACCTTATCATGTTGTAAGAAAGCGGAAAGGGGAAAAATTTTATTCCATGTAAATTTTGTTTTTTAACTTGATAAAAAAAATTCAAACGAATCATGACCTTTTGGGCTCATGGTCTAACAAACTTCATGCTAGGCTCAGCTCTTGGACTTCATGCCATGATCACTTGCTCATCTAAAAGAGATGCAATTAGCATGAAATCCAGTAGACCATGAAGCATTATTCAAAATGCATTCAATGTTCATTTTTCATCAATTCACATTTCCTCGATCCCTTGGGCCCTCAAGGTTTGTGCAAAGTGAACTTCTACCCAAACATATCTTTTGCTTGCATCAAAGATATTCAATTTCCAATGGTCATGGGCTTTTAGGCTCTAGTGTAAAAGTGATTTGAACTTTCAAAAATATTTCTCACATCCGAGTTTAGTTATTTACTTTTTTTTCCAACATCACCCATAAAACTAAACCTGAGACACCTGTTCAGCTTTGCTATGCCTTCTACCGGTCTCAGGAAACTATGCAAAAATATTGGGCCAAAACCATTTTTTTGAGTCAAATTACTATTGCTTCACTTAATTGAAAATAAACATATTTTCTAAACACCACATTAGAGTTAACATGGTTGTTTCAATGCAAAGACACCCACGTTGTTATTGAAAAATTGTCTAGGTCATAATCATTAAATTAGTGAAAAATTAATTGAGCGCTATTTTCTATCATGAACCATAAGAGTTATGAAAGCTCTATCATTACTATCCTTGCGTATTTTTAGTATTTTGTTATGGAGTTCCAACTTCCAATGACCATTTCTTTTCCCCAATTTCTAGAATTTTCGATTAATCTTGGTCCTTTGGAAGCACATTATGCCCACACAGGAAACAACAAATGATAGTCAACTTTTGATATTGTGGTTTGAGAAACAAAGTGTTTCTTTTCATTGATTTGTCTTCAAATTTTGGAATAGTTTCTCAGAAAGAACTAATTGTAGATTGTTGAAGGCATATATATACATGGTTGATCAAGTGAAACAAACCCCAAATGCCTTATAACCAACCATACACTTATTCCAAACTCCACAAAACAACAGGTAGGCCAAATTGGGTGCCATCAATTGAAATGTGACCAGGGGCAATGGCTAGGATAAATAAGAGACAATTATGAAATGCCTTAAATTTGTTTAAACATAGATAAGCACCCAATGTAGGAGCTCTTTTTGTTAGGGATCTCTTGGTTATATAGTAATTTCACAAATTAATTATGAATCCTTTAGAGGGGCTTTGATTGTGGTTCAGAAATTACAATTGGTGGGATGTAGTGGTGGGAGCCGACTACATTTTGGTCCAAGTTCCAACTTCTTTTCAAGGAGGTCCAATATTGGTTGTTGTGACATATAGCACTTGAAGCAAATTTGTAGTGTATGCACAAGGCACCTTATATCTCTGAATATCCCTCCTAAAAAAGGGGGGGGGGGGGGGGGGGTATGACAACTACTTTTGAAGAGTGGGAGGGATTACATCCTTAGGACGACTTGCAAGGAGTAGGCATAAGACCCGTCCTCCTATGCTTTGTGATCTACCTATGTTTAGGTTCATGGTAACCTTTGTCTCGCACTTTATGATGGGTGAGTCCCCACAATGGGGCTCCACCTTAGACATAAAGCCCTCTCGGAATTTTGGAAGTAGTAACTAGTAACTTCTTTACTTTTGAATAGTTTACATTAATTTCCAAAAATGACCTTTCCAATTTCAAGCAGGCCCATGAGTCATGCATGATTCACCAACACTCCAACTACCTAGCAATTCATAAAAAATTGGGGGTTTTTTTTTTTGGTTTAAAATAGGCGACTCCCTATAAGATGAGCTATCAAAAACCAAGTGGCCAAAGCACACCAAGGACAAGGCACCAACTTACCCATTGCAGCATTCAGCACATTTTCATCTCAGCCAAATGTAGCCCGAGTGAAAACTAGGAGACGTATGTGCAAATGTGCACTTTCATTAGTAATGTACAAGAAGGACACAAATTGATCATATTTTGTAAATGTGACCTTGACCAATAAGTACCCCCCTTTATAATGGGGCATTAGCCAAGGCCAAAAATGGTGACCAACCGTTTTGAACATAGAAATTTCATGCAGCCAATGGGAAGGCTCAGCATGCACTCAAAGTGCCTTTGATTCTTTTGCCTTTAAAGTTTAGGGTGGGTGAGGGGTGGTGGTGGCGGCGGCGAGGGGAGGGGAGAGGATTTTTTTCATTTTTCCTTTGTTATTAACATGTTCCCAATATGTTCCCTAGGTTTCCAATGTGTTCCCCAAAGGTGTTCCCAATAGTACCTCATTTAATCCCATTTGTTTTGCCCAAAGTCCTCCCCTTCTCACCTATATAGGTGGGCCAAATGGGGAACACTCCATCTTTCCATAGAATCTTCTATTTTGGGGAGACTCCATAGTTTCAATTTTTTTTTGTGATGGGCCAATCAAATTGGCTTATTGCAAAAAAAGAAAAAGAAAAGTTGGACTTATGAGCCACCCCCAACTAATTAACTTTCTAAATGATAAAAAGTTTTACTCATGTGTTGTAAAGGAAGTTGCAAGCATAAAACGTTAGGAAACTAATCCACACACACACACACACACACACATACGATCTAAATTAACAAATGTTAATATCTAATAATAACATCTAACAAAATCATATGTGAATTGTAAATTAAGTTAAGAGATGCATTACAACAAATCAAATCTTTGAACTCAAGATGACACTTACAAGAGTAAGGTGCGAAAAAGAAGACGACAAAAAGCATACACATGGCGACAACAAATAAGAAATATGTAAAGTGTGTTAATAACTTACTTGTTTGTTGTGTGAGATTTGTGTGTGTACTTTTCTGTTTTGCAAGTTGGAGTTTTATTGTTTTCAGTTTTGTTCTGGTGCAAGGGTTGTACAAGACAGGTTGTGCCAAGTTGATGACAGTGTGTTTTAAATATGGTTCAATTTTCAACAGAATTCATAGTTTTAAACATTATTTTGCACATGGTCTCCACAAGCATGAAAGAAAGAAGAGCTCAAGTTGGTGGTACTTTGTGTGTAGTAGTACCATCAAGTTGGGGTTACTCATACCCACCCAGTGCACGGAAAACATTATTAATCCAGCCAAGAGGGTCCTAAACACAAGCAAGCAGTACACGGCTACTGTCTGCTTTCTTTTTTCATTGTCTGCCCTTAGCCCCATCCATCTTTTTTCTCTCAAAAAAAGATGGATGCTGCCCAGACACATTTGGCTCCATATTATATTGTATATATTAATTCACTTGGTCTGTCTGTGACAGTGACTCCGGACGGACAGTAACCACGGACAGTTGTTTGAAAAGAAAAGTTTTTTTTAAAAACCAAAAACATCAACCAAACATTGTTGAAATAACACACCTGTGCATTATGCACAGGGTTCACACTAGTATATATATATAAGAGGACCCAACATGTGTATGGGCAGCTTCAAAATGTGTTTGGTCACTACTGGACAGATCTTGGATGGGAAAATGGGCAGCCAGGGAAAAAATAAGCATGCATTAAATTTTCTCCCATTATTATTTTCACTCATTGTTAATTACTCATTGGGTGCATCCCAAATTTCCATTTAAAACAAAGTGATGTGTCGGTTTTGATTTTAGGGTTCACAAAACTATTGGATGTATGTGGTAGATGGTGGCATTGAATGCATGGTTAGATGCTGCATATTCATGCCTATTAGATCACACTTTTCTAATGTAGGAATATATGTGCCACCTATTCCTCATTAAACACACTTTGTAAAAGTTATCCATCCAAGAGAAAAAGCAAGCATTTGTCGCAATGTTCATGCATCTACATGATCAAACATGACATCAAAATAATCACCAAGGCAATTTAATTTCACTCGTAAGAAAGACAAAAGGTGTGATGTGGGTTGCTTGCAAAGGGTGGTTGCTTATCCAAATGCTTACATTTTTGTGTTCACAAATTTTGTCATTAGAAAGGTGAAATATTCAACATTTTCTTCACCTCCATGTGGGCAGTTTAGAAATTTTCATTTTATGATTTTCTAGATTATTTAACAACAAAACTGACCATAGGTTAGGGTACTAAATCTTTGTGGGCAAAGAATACATGAGAGAAATAATGGCACTAATTGGGAACATGATAAGGAACGTTATGGAACATGTGGACACCTTTATTAGAAAGTAGTGGAACACCCAAAATGAACACATTGGGGAAATTGAATTGGGGGATGTAGTGGGATGTTATTGGAAATTTTAGGGTACATACTAAGATCATCTATTTCACATCTAACTTTTAGGAATCTTTTAAAGCCACCATTGTCATCCAAATTCCCAATTTGGATGGGCATTTAATGAAAAATTTCATCAATAGACAAACTACAACAAATGTGCAAGAGCATTGAGAGATAGAGAATTGCAAACGCAAAGGGGAAGCAATCCTTTTTACTCGTGAATTAGAAAGTACATTGGAATGAGCATATTTTAACAAATGGAGTCCTATTTTGAACTAAAAATATCCTAGAGGCCCCACTCATTGATAAAATCCTACTCAATTCTACTTTGAGTAAAAAGTTTTCTATTGAGCCTATCTTTCTTGAGTGCCCACCAAGTTATATAGCGAGCTCAACTTCCATAGTTGCCTTCCAAGTGCTAGAGAACACTTTCTCCTTGGAGTAGAAGTTGTTGCTTCTACTATTGCAATGCTTGAACTAGAGGAAATATGTAATGAAACTTTGAAGGATATCAACGGGTTGTTGTACATGAAACCATCTAGGTTAGCCCTGGAGTTTGCTCCTTTGAATTTGAAGGGGAGTTGAAGATCTTATCATAAAAACGTTGCAGCCAAAAAAGGATAGCATGGGGGTGGTGGGGGAGGGGTGAGGTGGTGGAACCCCATTTGAGCCAAACCATTTGGAAAGCATCCTACACAAAAGTTATGTAGGAGCAATCCAATAAGCAAGGCTTGCAAATCTGGATGAGTTGTTTGCACAATTGACAAAGGGAGTCTTCTCCCATGTGCAAAAGCTAGGACTCAATGGGCAAACCCTTATTGAGCACAAGTTAAATAAGGACCTCTATTCTACGAAGTTTGGAGTTGTATAATAGTCATCCCACGATGGTGAATTGGCCTTCCTCATCCACCCCTTGTTGAACGAAACCTTTTTGGTTTATTCAAGGCCGAGGTTCCCGAAAAGGATGATTTAACAAAAATAAATTTCATAGCCCAACCTTGGGATTTTATGAGATTTATTTCATTATAATTATGGTCAATTATTGTATGTTTACTATTAGAATTGGATACAATTTAAATATTTTTTTGAGTCCTTCAAACTAACTATATTACTTGCCATAACTACAACTTTTTTAAAGGAATTGAAAAAATGCATTAAGTATTACAATTGATTTTTTAAAAAAATTATGGATAAAAAATGCTCGCATCCATGTTTACACCAATGTTCACTGAATGCATTTGATTAGATTACGAATCACATGAGAAATATACAAATTATAGATTCCTCCCAAAGGCTTGCAAGGGAAAATGACTATTTTTTAAAATTCATATTTGGTTAATTCTGTGTCACTACATTTAGAATTTGTAACCCCAAGTGTATGTGTAAGAAAGAATCATGCAAAAAAATAAAATCAAGTTGTTTTTATTAACCATTTTCTCCATTTTGCTTTTGAACGAAAATATTGATGGGTGTCAATTAAATCTTAGGTTAGACTTTTCATTTTGTCTCAGGTAAATTTATGATGTATAAAACCTTACTTGCACAAACTAGTGGAAATTTGTGGTGACCCATTCTCCTTCCTTCAATGGATTGGGGGGTTCACTCAAATTCCATGGGATGGTGCATTCCACACCTGCCATGGTCCTACAAGAAGATATTTAGACTCTAAGATCTTTTAGAAAGTGCCATGGGCATCCCATTGAGTTCCATAGACGCCAAGCTTTGGTGCACCTCACCATGGCTAAGGGTGGATGCTTGTATAAGAGTTGTGACCAAGGACATAAAAATGGATGAGTTCCCAAAGAGGAGTTGTCCTAGGAACTCTTCTTGATTGCTTAGTTCTAACTTGGTGGTTGTGAGTCTTTATGTGAAACCAAGTGCTTTGGATGGAGTTCCAACATTCTAAGGGATATTTCTTGAACTTGTTTACATACATTAGCCAACTTCCATCACTCGAGATGGATTAGTAGTTCCTACTAGCCACCTAGATTGGAAGATCCTCAAGTGGATGAGTTGTTTTCATGTTTCAAGCCTAGGGAAGAGGCCTTTGATGAAAAGTTTTGTAAGAAGAGCTTGGGCTTGGGGCCTTAGAATGCTAAAACCCCCTTGTTCAATTAGACTTGTGTCAAGGTATCCCAATGCACTTTGAGTCCGGTGCAAAGTGTTTTGCTGCTCTAAAAGTAATTCCTAACTATTTCCATGAGTTGGTTGCACTCGAACAACGTTGGGTTCTAATAGGCTATTAGAGGGACTTGGTTGGCCTCAAAGGGCCTTTGTGCCATGGTGATTTTCTTCTTTGTCCAAGAAAACAATTTGGCTTTAATGTTGAAGACTAGCTTGAAATTCAATTCCCTTGGGAGCTTACCTGAAGGCTTAGGTATTTCATTCCTTTCCCTTCTAAGACCTAGGCCAACTCCTTTTCTTGTCCCCATGAACAAGATCTAGGGTTAAGGAAAGCCCATATTGCAACAAACAAGTGATCCAATTGATCTTAGCAATAACAACCTTGTAGAAAAGATTGAAAACACCTCTTGCCCTTTCTAAGTTGGCATTTGATGCTACCAAGTAGAAGGTTGTGTCATTGGCAAAAGACACTCACGAGATATTCAAAATATCTATTGAAAAAAAAAACCCTAATCACAACAATGGTTAATCAATATAAGATTTCAGATTCAGATATCATATACAACACCCACATTACACACTAAAGTGTTCAACAAATTAATCAACGAAAGAAATAGGATTCAACAACCCAAAAAAAATTTGGAATTTCTCCAACATCATTTTAACCAACCAACTTAAGAAGGCGTTACAAGAAAGGGCCATACAAGAAGACCTGTGTGTGATGCACTTCAAGGTTTTTTCCCTTTGTATTTGAAATCACCGGGTTAGTACCAACTGGACTGGAACTTGGTCGGATTTTTAGAACTGGAACCAGAACTGGAATTTCTGTTTTGGAAGAACCAAATCCCAGAACCGGATTCTGGATTCCATTTATGTGTGAAACTGGAACTGAAACCAAGACACCAACACTTGCTACGGCCAGTGGTGGTGTACTGGTATGGAGGGTGCAACCCGGGTATATGGTACTGATATCAATATTGCTACTGAAGAACCCACCAATTGGGTATGACTTGAGGCAATACCAACCTTTATATATATACCAATACCCATCTGATATGGGACCTGCGGTAATATGAGATACATACCCGGCTTATATATATACCAGTATCAATAATCAGGGGTATACGTGCTGGATATACCAGTAAAAAAATCAGCCTTGAATCCTAATACAACCAGTACCCAATACCAGTTGTGAATTTTTTTAAAAAAAACCCCCCAAAATACCAGAACCAGTCTGGTTTGTTCAATAGTGGCTGGATACCAGTCCAACACTGGCTACACTAGGACCCACAAATTACACTAGGGGGCGGTCACAGTGAACAACCAGCACCCACCAGCGCACCCATCCACTGGATGCCTGTTATTACTCACTTGTGGATGAACCTCAACTCAGTTAATATTTGGTTTCACCTTGGTAAACAATTCTGTAGGAAACAGGTCTCATATAGAAGTAGATAGGTGTAGGAAAGTAGGTAACTACTAGGTAGGTAAGTAGATGGTTTACACATAGTTAAGGGCTGTTTTTACTACCTACCTATTAACAACCTGCTTGGTAAGTGGGTTGTTAGTAGGTAGGTAGTAATAAAAAAAAGCAACTGAGGTAACCACCATGGTTAGCTAGCTAGGGAACTGGAACCCAACAGAAAACCGTTTCCTGACCACTTACCATTCATCCTTCATGGTGTAATGGTGGGTGCTGGTTCACTGTGGCGCACTAGGGGGAGGCTTCAGGGGCAAGGCGATGGAAGTATAGGGGGGAGAATATATTAGGGTTACCAATAATGAAAAATATATTTAAGAATAAAAATGCAAAAGAAAAAAAAAACCAAGAAAAAAGAAAAAGCGGGGAAAGGAAAAAAAACCCAAATTTTATTTTTAAAATTATTTTTAAAAAATGATTAAAATGATTTATATATAAATTTATTTTAAAAAATAAAATAAATAAAAAACCCATCATCATTATCATTATGGTAGTAGTCCTCTTAGCCCCACCAAGGCATTTGAAAATTCAACCCTACAATCCACTTGCACTGCAAGTTGGCCACTTGACAGGCCTTATTGGATGCTGACCAGGAAAGGTGTGCAAGTTGCCTCAAGGAGGAAGTTGTTGAGGCACTAGGAGAGGAGCCGAGGAGAGGAGAACTTTGGGAGGTCAGCGCTGGCTTCTTCACCAAGAGCTTTGTTTTTCTTCCCAATTTTTGCACCAAGATGGTGATTTGAGATTTGCATTTGAAAGCAACAAGTAGTGTTTGTGATGAGTGTTTTGACTTTATTGGAAGAGAATTTCTAAAACCCCCATCAGCAGCAAAAAAGAAAGCTAGACTTAATTAGGGGAGAAGAAGAGTCCAGATCTCCTCCTCCTCCTCCTCCTCCTTGATCCTTTGGTTTGTAGAGTTCTTATTCATTGTTGTTTGGAATGGTTTAAGTTCTTTGTGCAAGAGGTATTATATATCTCTTGTGAGTGTATGTGTATGTGTATTTGTTTTTCTTAGACTGTTGTTGTTGTTGTTGTTGTTTTTTCTCTCTCTCTCTCTTCTTGCTCATCTCTATAAGGCTTGTTTTGTATCTTCTGTTAGAATGGAATGAGCTGTTGAGAAGTACTTTGATTTGAAGAGAGACTTTTGTCACGAAGAAGATCATGGGGATTTTCTCTGCTTTCGATTTCACTGGAATCATACTGCCGGGGTGGAGTTGCGGGCGTGCGGAGTTTTCTCCCCAACTGCACACAACCAAGGACCCAACAGTGTGTCTGATTTGACTCCAGCTTGTGCACACAACCAAGGATCCAGCAGTGTGTCTGATTTGACTCCAGCTTGTGGTGATGGTGCTGGTGTGGTGGTAGCAGTGACCACAGCAAAAGAAGAATAGTCTCATGAGGTAAGAGAATTTGCCGCTGTCAACAAAAGTTGTGCGTCGTAGTACCTAGTAGACGACTGTTTGTGAAATGGGTGCTTCATGATTCAGCATTTTGTTTGTAGTTGGGTGCTGTCCCATTTCAGAGAGTGAGGAGCAATTTGTTTTTGGATGGGTGGGTGCAGCACCAATCTCCTGGAACAACAATCCTTGTGCCTGGAGGATTTGCGGTTTTCTTTTTGTTTTTTTTCTGGGTGGAGGGCCGTAGATGAAGAAACCGGCATCTGGGGCGGTGTTGACGGCACATAGAAGGCTGATGGACAGCGTTGTGGGAGAAACAACGTACGTGAAAGCAGCAGAAGACATGGGGGATTCAATCATGCCATCAATGTGGCCAAGGACCACGCAAGCTCTGCTACGAACAGACCGCCGGAAAAAACGTCTGGATCCACAACTAACGAGAATCAATTGGCTGGGAACAACAACAACAACAACAACTGCAGCAACTGGAAGTGTGTTTTTGAAAGAGCACACGTTTGTAGACTTCAACCATCTCCAAGTGCTTCTCAAACCAGCTAGCAGCGAAGAAGAATCCGACCAGATTCTTCCCCCACAACAGCAACACTCCTCAAATCAGCAAGTGGCCCTCAGGGAGCTCTACTCAGACAAGCAAGCCAAATCATTAAGCTTGCTGCAACAAAAACTGCGTGTTCTCAACATACAGAGACAGGAAGCCGAGAGAGAACTTCTTCTTGACGATCAGGCACTAGTGCATGAGCCCACCACCGTCTACAAAAGTGATTCCGTTCAAAACCACCAAATCGGGTCCAAAACAGAGCGTAAGCAACAACTGTTCCAGGAATCTCGGTACCCTAACGAAGAAGAAGAAGGTACGCCTGCCGGCTCTTGGAATTCTTCAGAGAGTGGAGCGCAGCAGCAGCTGCAGCCAGTGGAAGAGGACGACCACGACGAGCAGGCACGACAGCAAGACTGGAGAGAGAGAGCAAGAGCGTTATCAAAGTTACTATCAGAGAGTACAAAAAGAGAGGCAGTGTTGAGTGCAAAACTTGAAGCTTTGAATTCCCTGCAAAAACGAATCACCACCACCGCCACTTCTCCTTCTTCTTCTTCTTCTTCTTCTTGGCTACAACAGCAACCACATTTGGAGCACAAACAACCGCGGCAGCAACAAAAACGTGACAATATGCGACGTTGCTGCGACAGTTATCTGCGCTTTGCACTCAGAACTGCACCCATTGTGGTTGGTCATCAGGTAGGTACCAAATTTCCCACTCCGGTTGGTCATCAACTAGGTACCTACCATACCACCCATTGTGTGGTTGGTCATCAATTAGGTGCCAATTTTACAATTGTGATTGATCATGAGATAAGGTAGGTACCCAATTTCCTATTGTGGTTGCTCAAGGTACACCATCCCACCAATCATGGTTGGTCATCCATTAGGTACCTACCATCCCACCCATGGTGTGGTTAGTTATCTGGTAGGTACCAAATTTTGCCATTGTGGTTGGTCATGGGTTGCATACCATCCCACCCATTGTTGTGGTTGGTCATCCTGTGCATACCATCCCACCCATTGCTGTGGTTGTTCATCAGGTGCATGGACCATCCCACCCATTGTTGTGGTTGGTCATCGGTACGTACCCTCCCTTATTTGTTGGCTCAGCCCCGTATAGCGGAGGAGAGACTATGGACCCATGTGGTTTTCATTTGGTCCCACATTTTGGAGGAAAGTTGACTAGGTGTTTAGTGTTTACCTACTCTAAACTGAACTGGAGTTCATTTTTTTTGGGAACTTCTTCATGGAACAAATTTCCTATTAAGTATTATCATACAAATAATTTATTTGCCAAACCCGTTGTAGCTTGAGCCACTTGGTTGTTTTTCACCTTCGGTTGTGTATCCCTTGTGAGATTTGTCTTACTTGCTTTTGACATTTTAACATGTTTTCCATTTGAGGTCCCAATATTGATCCTGAATGTGTTGATTGGCATCAATTATTAAATCCCTATTTTTATTTTATTTTATTTCAATCTATTTAAACTATCTGCAATCTATTTCATCCTTTGTATATGGTTCAAACTTTCAAATGAGTAAGGGATTTTTTTTTTTTTTTTTTTTTTTTTTATTTTTTTTTTTTTTA
>Ga0116229_10000551_pt1 | contig 50679 bp, 34 predicted proteins | sample S1TSphgellanicum_3_FD_87313 | JGI IMG/M metagenome (GOLD analysis project Ga0116229, IMG submission 87313) | Host-associated microbial communities from peat moss isolated from Minnesota, USA - S1T2_Fc - Sphagnum magellanicum MG | ecosystem: Host-associated > Plants > Peat moss > Unclassified... | reverse complement strand
ACATGTGTCATATTTTGATTAGTTGTATGTAGTTGCAAGGAAAGTTGCACATAAGGTGCAACTACATTGGATTGGTATGTATGTATGAACATGTATACTAACACTGTATATACATGTTGCATAGGTAATGTCGCATGCAACTGCATGTCCTATGCAACTTGTCTTATGCAACTACACAAATTTGTAGTTGCATGTGTCGCATGCAAGTGAATTTTAATTGCATGCGACAGTTGCAAAACCCAAAATTTCTAATAGTGATATGTACTTCTTTCAAATATAGTCACCTCATAGAACTAGGAATAGAGGAACAGAAAGTCGCCTCATAGTTGCAAATAAGCAACATCAAGAATTCATTTAGTTTGGGCTTCAGAACAACAAAATGCCTTGGTCATTTGTGTTGTCACAATGATTACTGTCCTTTGTTTTAATGTTCTTCTACATGCAATGAAGTTACTTGGAGTGGTAATTGTTCCATGCTTCCAAAATCTGGGTAGTCAAAAATTTGTTCAACTTTTGGCACTTCCGTGTGCGACAATGGAGAGGCTTCATGTTGGATGTAAGTTCTTCCAAAGTATTTTGTTCAAATTATATTTTCCATCTCTTCTTCCTAAATTCTAATTTCATTCCTTTGTTATCCATGTAAAAATTATCTTTGGAGGAAGAAGTTAACAAGCCGACTTGTAATTTATCTGAAGTAGTTTATAACATTCAATTCCAACAATATGGGGAAAAGGGTACTTGCCTTCTTTGCTGCAACATCTAACAATTATGTGGAAGCATTTAAGTAGTTGTCATTGTATTATGCCTTTTTACAAGATGGTGCATTTGGGATTGGTCCAAACAAAAATGAATTGCAATTGTGTAAGGTTAATCAATTTGGGGACCTAGTGTAAATTGTTATTATAAAACTACAAAGTACACTTCAAGCTTTGGTCTTTTAGCTATAATATCATACTTGGAAGGCAAGGAAATGTTTGGATTAGCCAAATGCAAGGCAAACCTTCCATCTAGGTTAGAAATAAATTCACACTGACATGGTTGAACGAATTTCTTTTGTCCAAAAGTGGCCAATGCATCAATTGTAATCAACCAATCATCAAATGTGGATGTGGGGGAGACTAGTGGCCTTGTGCTATTGTCATGCACAATGGTGCGGAGGTCCTCGAATGTTTTTGTTGTGAGGGCATTTGGCGAATTGGATGTTAAACGTTGCCCCCCCCCAAGTCTAACATTCATTATTTGACAATACAAAAAAACATTAAACACTATTACAAAGCCAAAATCATTTCAAAATAAACAAATCGTGGTACTCCTACTTTGTGTTATGTTGGTGACAATTCTCTAGCCAAACATTATGAGAAATCATGTTCGTTGAAACCACACTACCTTGCAACTAAAGCTTTAAAAAAACTCGTATGTAGTTATTATACAACTATTGTGCAACTATCCCTTGGGTATTACAACTATTATGCAACTATCCCCCTAGAAATACGAGGTATTAATAAATAAATTGTCATGTTAGAAAATCAATTAATTATATTATAATTGCAAGTGAGTTGAAAATGGGTCTCTTATATGATAATTTATACACATCGTACATACATATGTAGTTAACCATGTTTGACTTTTTCAAAAGTTGCATTGTAATTGCATGTGGAAACTACTTTAAAATTATTATAAATGTGCCATTAAAACAACAACTATGTTGCAACTAATGTACAATGTACATACATGCAATCATGCCACATGTCCACATTTCCCCCACCCATTATAAGATACATTTGCAACTAGTTTTCAATTATGATTCCCATTGATATAATTAGTACATCCAATAATGTGTCATTACTAAAGTATTATTATTCAACTATGTTATGATTATAGTGCAACTATTTATGACTTAATAAATATATAAATTTGAAATATATATTTTTTATTTTTAAAAATCAATAATTTCACTATTAAACATTAATTATTTTAAATATATTTACTTATTACAAAATTACTGATTATATTTTTATAATTGAATATTAATATGAATAAATGAATGTAATTCATATAATTAAATTTACCTTAACTAAAAAATTAATTAATTGTTAAATAATAATTAGATAAATATTTACCAAGTTGGGGATACTTCATAATGAATTAGATTGATTATTTAAGATAATTAATAATTCATCAATAATTACCAAATAAATAATTAATTAAATTAATTAATTGGATACATATAGTTAATTTAGATATGAAATTAAAAGCAATGTGTATATTATTTTTTTAATTCAATTTAGTGTAGATTTGCATATGTTTATTTATACCTTAATGTTTTCTACCCAAATTCATATTTAATATTTAATATTTACCGATTTATTAATTTTCAATCATTTATTAATTATTAATTCATATGTAATTAATTAATCTTTATGAACAAGTTAATTAAACTGATAATCAATTATTATGAATTAAAAATAATTTTGATTCATAAAATCAGTTCATTAATTAATTAAATAACTAATTAGATTTTTCAGATTATAAGTGACTAATTATATAAATTTAGATCATTAATCATTTGATAATTAATTATTTGAAATAACTAAAAAAAACAAATAGATTGATTAATCCAATTTTTTAAAATAATTAATTATCTGATATTAATTATCCTAATTTATGAACTAATTAATTATTTTAATTAAACTAATTAATTTAGATAAATAGTTCACTAGTTAGTTAATTCAAATAATCAATCCAAAATAACTAATTATCATATATTTAATTGATAAATTTATGTTTTAGATAATTACTTCTCATAAAATCAAATTAATTATTTTGATAATTAATTATTTGAAAAAAAATTAAATTAAATAATTAATTATCAAACACTATTTTAAATAACTAAATATTAAATAATTAATTCACATATTTAATCATCATATAATCACAAATTTAATTTTATAACTTACATAATGAAAAACAAACACAAAGCATGTGGGAAAATCTTTCTATAATTGAAATACAATTTAGAAGTAAAAAACAACTAAAAGATTTTACTCATATGTTTTATTTTTTAATCCCATGTTACAAACTTTATAAAGAAGGTGTGTTCTCTTATATTTTCACATTAAAATACATGTGTTATTTTGGGATGAATTTAGTTTTGTGTTTTCTTACTTACTTACTTACTTACCTAAATAAATAAGTAGGTCCTATTTTTCTACCTCCATATGTACATAAGTATTTAGGTCTTAAAACCTATCTACCTATGGTTATGTACAGCCTACCTAACTACTAAAATATATTTTTATAATTATATATATTCCAAAATACAATTAATATGTCGTATGGCAATTTTCGATTGTGTCATGTGTCACAATCTCGAACCATTGTTAACAATCATAATGGATGATAAAGATCAATATTTCAAAAATAAAATAATTTTATGTCCAAAAATCTTCATAGTGCCACATGTCATATTTTAATGGATGGATGATATTTAATGACATTAGCATGACATCATGGGTACAATTATAATAGAGTTACATAGTAATTGAAAATGAATTGTTTTAACACTATTGCAATTGAATTGCAATGAATTGCATTATATATATGATGAGTTGTAATTTTGCGACTTATGCAATTTCTTCGTTAGCACTCACAACATATAAATATAATGAGTTGCAAGGCTAGTTGTGAAAAACTTTTTTTTTCATAGTGAAAGGTGCATTAATTAAGGTACAAAGGTTTTGGTTTTGTCATGATGACCTTAATCATTGTTTGGGAAAGACAAGTAGGAAATATGCATTTGATAGGCCAACCTTGCTTTCATTATGGCATGTGCAAGCAAAGATAAATCTCATTCAAATTGAAGTGGTAACATTGGAGGAAGCTAGTTTCTTGTTTTTAAAGAAAACAAGATGTCCCTTTGTCAATCAAGTTGGGGACAACACATCTACACCCTTAAACCAACCTTTGACGTGTGCCCCTTTAAAATATGTTTGGTGATGCTATTTCTACCCATGTCTATAAGCCATTAGATCTAGATGTTTGGCCCAAATTAAGGAATGGGAAGAAGATTTGTCATCCTAGCACATTCAAACTATCCATTCTCTAAGAAACAAATGGGAGGTGGGACGAGCTCTTGAAGCCATGCTATTAACCCCCACAACTGTTATTTGTTTGGGATATGGACGGATTTATTGCATCCTTTTAAGATTGCCAAAAAATTATAAGCAATACGAGATAATGATTAATGATTATTCGGCTTATAGTTACATGGATTTTCCTTCCATGATGTTTGCGTCCCTCAATGGGCGAACATTATGGGTGCAAGGTAAACACTTGTATTACATTTTGCAATATGTCATGTTTTGTGGGATCAAAGAACCATTCGTCCATTATCCATCTTGGAGTTGGAATGAGATTCATAGATTATTAGGTTGTGCCAAAACTTTGGAGTTGAAGTAGGTTGCAATGTCATTTGACAAGGGGTGGAATAGGATTGTCACGGGTTTTATTGTGTTAGAATGCATTCTACCACACAAATAGAAATACTCTTTAGCAAGTTATGTGGAATGCATTATTCACTAATTTTTCAAGCATTTTCCCATTCAATCATTATGTAAACTTCCTACATTTGATTTTATGTTGACTTAATTTAACTTATACAAGTTAGGTGTTTGCATAATATAGTGTACACAAAAAGGGGTCATAGTTTGACAATTTTCACTGTAACACATTTTTTCTATGCCTTTCTAATGGAAAAGATTTTGTGATAGGATTATGTAATTAAAGGTTGATAACATCCTAAACTCTCATTATATTATGAAATTGATGCACATTTGAACAATGCAATGGTTGATTGAAGTACATTTCTAATTTGCAGGAACTTGTCACAAAAGATTAAGAAATAATAATTTAAATGGGAATTTGTTCATGAAAGTTTTCACATATAAAAAACCAACCATAACTAGCAATCTTTTTTATGAAAATTTTTAATTTCTTTTAAAGACATGATGTTTATATTAGATGAATATAAATAAATGTTTGGTAGTACGTTATGTTATGATAATGTTGATGATAATGATTGTTTTCAATTGTAAAATGTTATCCCATTAAAGATGTAGTTGAACTAAGTGTTGTTTTTATCATTGTATGAAGATAAAATGAAAATGAAAATGAATAAAATTTGATAAATTGTTGTTAAATAATGTGTTTAATTTTTTAATATCAAATTATTGGTGTACAATTACACAAAGACAAACATATGAATCAATTACATATCATGGTTTTTATAACTTGTCTTATTGTTAAGGCCCAAATCAATTATATGTGATCTTTAGAAAAATTCAGAATGAATGAAAATTTTATGTGTGAATATTTTTATTATTATATGTACTTCCAATTTCAACCCAAAGCGTGTACACTATACCATGGAAATACCCAATTATTGTTTCACCCTCTTACATTGTAAATTTTTTTCTTGGAATTTTACCTTTGACAACATTTTTGAACAAGGATGAACTTTGACATGAAAATTGTGTGAATCTAGTAACTTCCATCCATCATAACTATTTTGGAATTAATTTCATCCATACATTTCAAGTATTTGAAACTTTCATCCAAGTACATGTAGCAAAATATTTCCCCACACCATTCCTACATGGCATGGGGATATTTTGAAAGTATTATGTATTGATCAGTGAAATATTCCAAATAAATTTGTTCATGCTCATAGGCTCGTGCTCATAAGGCTCACGTGTTCACTTGAAGATGGCTTGTGCATGAATGTAAAACTTGAGCTTGGAGCTTGTAGCTTGTCATTTAAAACTTAATGTGATTTTAATCCACCTACATGGATGAATGTGTCCATAGATGAATGATTTCATATGGATGGATTTCATCTATGAGTTGGATTAAATAAATAAATCATTGGATGAAATTCATCCACGATTGTAAGATAAATAAATAAAAATTTATAAATGTCCATCTTCATTTGTTGTCCAAGTATTAATATCTCAAACTTAAATGCATTTAATAATGATGGACAATGTAGTTATAAGGGAGAATATGATGATGATGATGGGACCAAATAATTTTTTTTTTTTTTTTTTAAATTTTTTTTTTTAAAAAAAAAAAAAAAAATAAAAAAAAAAAGAAAAAGTGTTACCCCCCCCCCCCCCCTCAATTGTTGTCAACAACATTGTATATGGGTGTCTTGAAAATAAATAATTATTAAAAACCACCCCCATTGTCATCTATGATAATAGGTTGCTTGAAAAATTTAATTAAGGTGTTTGAAATTGAGTTTTTATTTATTTAAAAAACTTATTCATCAATGATAATAAGTAGTTTAAAGATATCTAAAGCATTCAAAACCCATCATTGTCAACAACATTAATTAGATTTGATGAAAATTGTGGTACCCTTGAAGAAGATTGAAAATAATCTCCCATTGTCATCCATGATGTTCATAAATAGGTTTGAAGGAGTTGTGGCATCTTTGGAGAAGGGAAAAAAAACCTAGTGTCATTAACAACATTAGGTTAGCTTGCCTAGAAAAATCCTTTATTTATTTTTTAAAAATAAACAACAACCATGGAGTGAATGTTAACATGAGAATAGTAATATAATTAAGACTTATTGAAAATAATGACATTTGATAGCATAACCATTAAATACATTTATAATGGAATTTACATTATATTATTCAACAAATGTTATATCATATAAAATTACATTGTGTTTTATGAAGATCTAATTAATTAAAACTAGGGGAAACCCAAGTTTCGTTGATAAGAATTTAATGATAAAATAAAACATTCATCCATAATTTTGATGGAAGTTCTATATATTGGAAACATGTAAATTTTCATTAGATGAATGAAAAAAATGCTTTCATCCATAATGAATATGATGCTTACATTCATCCCCATGTTTACTTATGGGTTTACATGTATAACATTCATTTTGTGATTATTTTTTTGGGTTTTACTTATATGTGTATAAGGGAAAAGGCATTTTACCATATCAAGTTCCAACTTTAGGCTCTAGGTTGAGGTTTTAAGCTCATGCAACATCTTGTTTTGTGTTTGCTTCATAACATTGTTAGGTTTTCGAGACCTCCTTGAAGTCCCCCCAATTTTTTTGGTGTTTATTGGTTTTTCGTTGGCATGTCTTTACGCCAAAATGTAATCCTAGCTTTTCCTTAGTCTTCCCAACTCAAGCTTGTGCTCCTCCTTATGTTTCAAGACTTTCAATTCTAGGGTCTTGCAGGTGTTTCCTAGTTTATTCTTCCTTGTGTTCGTAAATTCTACTTGGGCTCCCAACTTGTTCTTATGTTTCCTAACTTTTCCTTGGGGCATCCCAACATCGATACGTGGTTCCAACTCCTGTTTAATGCCTCCCAGCTCCTCCTTGGTGCTTCTCAACTCCCCCATTTGCTACCCGACTCCTCCTTCCTAATACTTTCAATTTTCCAAAAGACAACGGATTATTCATATTAAATACAATGTTTCAACAATGTATGGACAATATTTTCCAACATCAACATACCATGAGTTTTACCCATTCATGGACCAAATATAAGTAGAAAAATTTGATCCTAAGTTCAAAGTACAAGTATGCAAATGGGCATCAAGGAACTTCTTGCATGACTTCAAGAATTATTCAATGAGGATTCCAATTTTTTTATGAACTTCATGTTATTCATGGTGCATATTTGGTCCATCCATTTATGTAATGTGTTCCCCTTGGGCAGGTATCAAGTTTCTTCTTAGCTTGTTCACGACACCTCTTTGAACGCATTCACTACCCATGGTCAAGATGAGGATTATGAACAAACCAAGAATATACTCAATACCCAAAGAAGGTTTCACCATATCCATGGTGTTATCTTGGCTTTTCCTTTAGTATTTAGCTTGTCCTAGGAGTTGTTTTTAAATTTGAAGTTGTCATTTTATTATCTCTATTTCAACTTGTTCACTTGTTCATGATGGGTCCATCGTGCACATCCCCTCTCAAAGTAACTCGAAAAGAAAACAAGGGAAATCCATATATAAGATTTTGACTTGTTGGTTTCGAATGCTAGTTTGATAGGTTTTTTTATGCTAGATCTATGTGTGATACATCAATTCATGGAAATATACATGGATGTTAGTTTGGTGTGAGCTATACTTGTTTCATTAGAAATGTCTTGATGTTTGGCTCATAGGTGATGTTCGAACCAATTTAAGTGTAGCTCAAAAAAGGTAATGACTAGGTCTCATCTTCACCTTTGTTGCAAAATCTATGTGTATCATTAATGGGTAGAACGTGATTGATAGGTCTCATGTTCACCTTTGTTAGAAAAATTGTGTGTTTTTTTTGTTCAGTTTTAGTGGATTTGTTTGTAATGCATTTTGACAAGGAGTCTATGTCACTATTGATGGATGTGGATTTCTCATTGTGTCAAATATGAAATATATGGATGGAAAGTTAGATGGTAATATTAATTGGATGAAAAATTGGATGGAAAATGGATGTTATTGGTGTTTGGAATGAAAAATTGGATGAATTATGATGGAAAAAAATAGATGAAAATTTGATTCAAGGGATGGATGGAAGATGAAAGATGATAAATGGATGAAAATGGATGAAATTATCATGATGATGAATCTTTGGATGACCATGGTGGATGAAATTTGGATGAAGTAGCAAGGTCAAAGGAGTAGTGTTCAAGGCTTAAGGTTCACACCATTGCTCATTGGCCTTTAAAGGTATCCCACTACCTAGGTAGGCCCCTAAGGGGATACTTAATGATTATGTAAAGGCTTTATGTAGTCCTTTAAGTAGCCTTTAGATATCCCATAATTTCACTATGAAAAATTGTGTCCTTTGCAACTTGTCATATGCAACTAGAAAATGTCCTTTGTGACTAACTCTAGTTGCAAAGGACACTTTTTACTTGCATATGACAAGTTGCAAAGGACATGATATCTCATATGATCCATTAGGGATCATAAGAAAAATAAAAGGATCACATTTCCACCAAAAAAAAAAACCTACAAAAATAGGCATTTTGCTTTTGGAAACACCTTGCCATGTGTGGCAAAAAATTTGTACTAAATAATGTGTCCTAAAGATATACTATGAAATTTTAGATGTTATCAAAGAATTCCATGTCAAAATGTTATGAAGGAATTTAAAGGTACATAGCCAAAAGTTACAAAATAGACATCAACCATTCTTTAACACACAAAATAACTTACAAAAATATCTTATGATTACTAGGTTCATTAAAAACCATATTACAATTCAATTTATGTTTGTTAAATTCTTGTTCAAGTTTCAACATCATATTTTACCATTGAGCATGTAAAAAATATTCCAACATGTAAAAGAAAAATGTTTTTTAAAAATCATAAATCTCATGAAATTTAATTGTTGGTGGAACATACTAAATTGATAGCCTAATGGTTAGGGTTCCTCACCATCTTTGTAAACATTCAAAGGTTCAATTCCACATTAAGTTATGCTAGATGTTGTTTTGAATTATTGACCCCTAATAAAATTTTGGGGGTCATTGGATGAGACCAATTGTCTACAATCTAGGGAACTTCAAGGCTTTCAAATCCTTTTGGTGAAAATTGGACAACCATGTTGCTTTGATATAATGGTTGGACAATCTTCACCTTCAAAATGCAAGCAATAACATTAACAAAATTCTAAAAATTACATTAGTTGGTTAACAAAATTCACTTTTCATTTGTCTTAGTGTGGATATCATGATCTTTTCCCAAAGATTTCATGTGACTTTTTTGGCCATCCTTTCACCATTTTATGACTTTAATGCTAGATCATGATGAAAATCCCCATAAATCAATATTGATTATTCCATGGAAAATATTTCATCTTGCATATTCCCTAGCTTGCTATCAATTATTAGGTGGGTAAAATGGGTAATGATTGAAATTTTGTATTTACATTCAAGTGGTTACCCACAAGATATATAAGAAGTTGATTGAAATCAATCTTTGAAATTAAGTAATTTCTTTGTGGTATGAAATGTGATTGCAATTAACAAGCTAAAGTTGGTGGTATATATATATGCATGGTGATTGGCATCAATAATCTAAAGGGAAAATTTTCAAAAGAAGTTCAAGGACAAGACAATTATTCACATAAAAGAAAAAGTAAACTCATCAAGACTAAGTATTTGAGCAATGAATGAGAATTGTAAACTTTATTTATGGAATAAGACATGGTAGAAATCTAGACTTGAGATAGAATTACACTACATAGGTCATGACCTTCATTGACGACCTTCTCCTAACTTGGCAATATTTTAAAACCTTTTAAAACTTTTGTAACAAGGTCCTTTACAACTTTTAAACATTTACATTGAAATATTTGTAAAAAGTTCTATGGATTCTTATGTTTATGACCATAGATGGTTAATTAAGTCAAGTGGAAAAGGAGGATAAAATGCAATATTATGTGTGATGACTGAGGAGGTTGAAGATTTGTGGACATGCAACATTTTTTTAACAATAACAACAAAAGTTGATTGATTCCTAAAGTCATTATATATATATATTCATCATTTTAGAGTCTTTGAAACATGAGGCATTAAAAACATGTATTTTAAAAATCTTGGATTAAATTATTAATTATAGATTTTTTTAACCTAGTGATCGAGATCAAGTTTTGGGTGAAAACATCTTTGGGTGGTATCACTAGGAATGTCACACCTTGATTTTCCTACCATCGAACTTTGAAAAATCATAGGAAACATTTAAATAAATATTTTCATAATTTTTTTAATGAATACATTTATTAGGTTCCATAGAATTTGAAGTTTTAATAATATAAAAAATATTGTGTATTTTGATGTTCTTAATCATTGCATTTAGAAAACATTTTAAGATTGTCACGTTAGTTTTTTTCCTTGAACTTTTTGGTTAAGAACACAAATTTGAAACATGATTTGAAACTTTTATTTGAATTTTTTTCCTAAGGTAATTTGGAAGTCATTCTATTTTTAGGTCTTTATTTGGTAATTAATTGAGTAAGTATAATTTAGTTATGAACTTTCAAAGTTAAATCTATCAATTTTTGAAGGGGCCATTTTAATTAGGAACACAAATTTTTAACAATTTTGAATTTTTTTAATTCCAAAATAAACTTCAAACCGTATATTAGTGTATGAAATTGATAACATGAAAGAAAAAAGTTATGAAAACATTTAAAGTAAAGGGCCCAAGAAAATGATTTGTTTGTTTTTGTTCTTTAACTATTCTTTGAAGTGGTTCCTAGTGGTACCACCCAAGGATGCTTTCACCCTTTTTTATTGAATTTGAGGCAAAAAATTATTGATATTTATTGTTGCATCATTTGGAGGCCCCCAAATCAAAAACTTTTTCCAAATTTTTAACGTCCAAATGGTCAATTGTTAATTTTGAAAATTCCAAAATTAACTAAATATGCAATCAAACCTATTATTTAATTACTAAGGTAGATGAAAAGACACCAATGCTTTATTTAAGAATTTCATGTGAAGTTCATGGTGGGATGATGCATATATGTTTATTCCATGTTCCTTGTTGCCATAATCTATTAATTTAGGGCATTGTTTTTTTTGTGGCAATTTTTTGCATCTTGATGAGGAAAAAATGTTGATTTTGAAGTTTTTTATAATGTTGGACAGGTATTTGATTTTGGAATATTAATCGGGTTTGAGTGCATTAATGATTTTTTAAAAATAACTACCTAGGTTTGGGTTTTTGTATTTTTGAATTTTAAAGAATCATCAAGGTCCAAGTTTTAGAAACTATTGATGAGAGGGTATGAACCAAGGGCATGGGTTTAGTTACATAATTTAATCATGTATATAGCCTGATTCTTTGAAAAATATTTAGATGAATATACATAGGTTAGTTGACTATGTTATTTGACAAATTAAAAGCTCAGGTCTAGCCTGGTTTTATGCATTTTCAAGTAGTTGATAACTTAATTACAAGAAAAAATAAGCAACTTTAATTGAGGGAAGATCATTGATGTTTTTTGAAAAAATTGAACTAAATAAACTTATTACTTGTGGTTAAACAACTAAACTCTTCTAAAGATCATTACTAAATAATGAATCAGATTGAAAATTCTCTATCATATTATACCTTCTTTTAGATTTTTGGAAACTTTTCTTTCATTCCATCTTCCATCTAATCCTCAAATCACATCCCTTAAACAATTAACAAATTGGAAATTAAAACACAAACTAACAAACAATTATCAAACAAGACACATAAAAGACAAGCAACCCACATTGGAGCAACCAACATATAATTTTGATTTCTAAAAAACACAAAAGCCACACACTAAACATCCAAGACCAAAAACACCAAACTTCCAAAACTAAAAACAAGAAATTTCCTTATAAGATAATTCAATAGACTTCCAAGACTAGATATAATAAGCTTCCAAAACCAAATGCAATAAAATTCCAAAAGACATTGAAGCCAAACAAAAAATTTAGTTAAATTTTGAAATTTGACACTCAAAACTTGAGACACATGAGACATTCTAATTTTTAATTACCACACATCAAATAATCAAACTTGCAAAAGACACTGAAGTCACATACACTTTACACCCACACACATAAGATTCTCAAAACAAAAAGATACATCACAAACTTCATGGGTCACAATTTGGCAATAATAATCGTGCAAAATTTGCTTTTCATAGGTTTGTATGGAATACACATATGTATTGTTTGAACATCAATGTCATGTGCATTGTTTAAATGGGTGAAAACATGGTAAAGTATGCCAAAAAAATAGTCACCCATGTAGTCACAATCACATTTATGGCATAAACATGAGAAAACCTATTCAAAACTTCTTTAACTTTCATTATGAAGCAATGGTGCACTCCATTGAGTTTATAGTAAGCCACACATAAAGTGAGAGGAATTTTCATATGGGAAAAATGGATGAAAAGTATGTTCTAAACTAGTTGGGTTTTCAAAATTTCCAACATACTTTTATATGAATTTTGATAAATTATGACTATCATATGAACTTTTTAAAAACACATTGATATATATTAGTGTTTTATCCATTTGAAAGTACAAAAAATTCAATTATAATTTTACTTTCATCATACTTTCATATACTTGAAGTAAAAGTGTGAAACGTACTTTCCTATACTTGTATTTTTTAAAATGTACTTAAATGCAATTATTCAATATTATGCAATGAAGTCAAAGATCTTCCTCTTATTGATCATTAAAGTAAAAAAATTCATGAGTTCAATGTATTAAGGTTTAGTTTATGGATATTTTCCCCCAAAAAAAAAGGTATCCCTCATTGGCATACTTTACCATGTTTTCACCCAAACACGAATGTCATATGTCTGTTCGTATTATTTAGATATGGATGTTGTATTTCTATTCATATTGTTCACACATGAAAGTCATGCACACAACTTTTATGTTTAAATAATGCATGACATTCATGTTTAAATGATACAAACCCAAGAAATAACATATTTCACATGGATTTGGAACGAACCCATGAAGCCTATAAATTTGTGATGTGAACCCATGAAAAACATAATAAACATTAACCAATAATCTAAAATTGAAAACATTGAAGACATAAAGTAAAAAAACACATACACCTAGAAGAGATATATGAAAGAGACACCCGTAAGTCTCTGTGGAATAACGTGAATTTCTACACCGCTAGATACAATGCACTTGTGGGCCCACAAATCCTACATAACCCTATTGATTTCCCTTGCCACTAATACAACGCACTCACAACCTCACAAGTCCCTTCATTATTTCACGCATTTAGTCGCAACTAGATATCATGGGTTATATACCTTGCACAAAATAGAAACAAAAAACTTGACACTCTAAACTCTAGACTAGAACCCAAGTAACAAATTAGAATGCTATAAAAAACAAGCACCAAGCAATACACCAAAAAACTATCAAACCCTTCATAGTGTAGAATCACATATTAATTTGCTTAAAACTTTAAACCATGATAGATAATTCAATCATCATTTTCAACATACCTAGAGAGCATGGACAAACCCATTAGTCTCCAACCACTTGCATAAAGAAACTAAAGGGTTTCATTTAGGTTTAGGAAATCTTCACAATCAATTTCATCTTGAAATTCAACTTCAAGCTCCATTGTCAAATATGGTTCCACCTCACATGCCAAGGCAAAATCAATTGGTTTCATGTAGCCAATTTGTGGATTGGATGGCCAATTCTTTTGGACAAAATAAGAACTTGTCCAAGTTTTTTGTTTGTAAATGATATCTACAAAATATTATCAATATTCTAACAATGGCAAAAATACAATCAATTTTGATTGGCTTGCTAGAATGCCAAGGATATGATGTGCAAGAAGAGTAATGGATGAAAACTTATGTTCTTTGCACCACCAAAATAGAACAGACTTGTAACTCTATAAATCAATGGGAAACGGCTAGAATCCAACAAGCTCCCTTGACACAATATCCCCATATGTGTTAATTGTTGTTGTTGTGGTGTGAAATAAACTTGTAGAATCAACTTGTGAATGAAGATCAAAAGTTGCATTAGCCCTATTAAACATTAGTAACTTTGATGCTTCCATTAGTAAAGGCAAAAACAAATTTTCATCATACTTTAGCAACCATAGAAGCTACATTTTCCTAACCCAAATACATGGTAACCAAGTGCATGCTCTTAAACCTTGGATCAAACATAAGAGCCAACGTCATATGACCTTTTTTTTTATCAAATGTATGTAAAAAAGAAATGAAAGGTAGAAAAACTTTTAGAATTTGTTGTTTCATATGAACGATGAGCACCTTCAATTCATGATCAGACACACTTTCTTCAACAAGGCTATCAAGAATGGACTAGAAGGCCAACTCTTCACAAATGTCACAACAAATTAGATGACAAACTCTAAGGCATTAACAAGCAACCAGTGGCCATGAATTTAGTTCAAAACATAATTAGAGACAATTGGAGACAAAACTTTCACAATTACCTCATAAACAACCAATGTTTTTGGAAAAGGCATGCAACTTTGCAATACCACAAATTAATTGGTTGTTATAACATAATGCAATGGCATTTTGGAAAATTAGGTCATCTTGAAGCAACAATATTCGTCTCATAAACCTACAAGATTGAAAAAAATTAAAACCAAAACATGGGCTTAAACCACAAACATTGCATTTCTATTTTACAACAAAAAAACAATAATTTAAAAAAGAGTAATCCCTTACCTTGTCTTCATAGGTGTGTTTAATGTTTTGGGCTTCAATTTATAATCAATGCAAGCCTTATCCCATGTTTGCTTGCCCTACCTAATTTTCAGGCCATGTAATACACTTATAGATGGCACTTTGATTAGCCTTTATAGAAACATAGCTTAGGCCAATAGAGATTTTTTCATTTGTAGTGGCATATTAACATACCTTTGAAAGAACATGCCCAAAACAAAAACCATCAAATGGCTTCAACAACCCCAAATTATTGCATGATACAATAGAGTTTAGGGCACTTGCACATGTTTACAAGTTGGACCCTTCATCCTTCACATAAACAACTATTTTATTAGTTAGAAAAAACATGTCCAACAACTTTTGCAATTTAAGGGCCATAGCAATGCCATTTGTGTTTGTCACCTAAGGCCAATGGTGACATGTTTTGCTTCCTAGTCATTGGAAATGAAGTTGACAACAACAATAAATATGTTGTGTGCTCTTTTCAACATCCAAAAATCAAATGTACAAATGGCTAACAAACAATTAGCTAATATAAGTTGGACATACATAGCCATATTTTTTTCACCAAGCTTGGTGGAAAATTTTCAACAAAAGCTTTCCTTGATGGGAAGACTACTTATGGACACAACCTATATGACATCCTTTGAAATCAAATAGATTCAACTATCCTTGTTAAGGGAATAGGTAGATTACATAGTTTTTGGGCTTACAAGGCATTACAGATAGGAATAGGCCATTAGACAATTGGGGGTTTGAATTTAGAATTCTTGTTGAGTTTTCTTTTATTGTTCATGTTAATGGTGACTTGGGGACTACCCAAAAGAAGGAGTTTTCGGAAAGTGGAGGACATTCGTAGACACACAATTTTGGAGTAAAAATAGATATGTAGGTATTTTATAAAGAAACTACAAATTTTGATGTTGAATATTATAGATTTGATTTGCTATTTGATTACACTTCAGTAGAACATGGATTTTTGTTGTAATTTTGTTGGAAGTTTTCAGTAAACAAGGAAGTATAGACTTCTTCATTGATTTCCATATTCAATTTGTTGTGTGAGTCATTTGTGGTATTAAAAAAATCATGAAAATGAACTGTAAGTTTGTTTGTAGTTTTTTACATTATATTCTAAAATACAAATTTTGGTTATTAAAAATAGTCATGAATTTAGTGTTTTGATGGACTATAAATATATGTGCATTTACAATTAGTGTAGAATTATGATTAAGTGTATATTTGTAATGAAAATATGTTGTTATAGTAAGTGTGGAGTGGTTCTAGAGGAATTAAATCCACATCTACCCTTTGGCGATAATCTTTTAGGGAATTTTTTTCCTTTTCTTTGATAGGAATAAGAGGGTTTTTTGCATTTTCCATTGTTTATACTATGGATGAGGGTGTTCAGATTAGTGGTTTAATTTTCAATTCAAATTTAAAAGGGGTATGTTAGAAAATACCAAAGGTCTAAGGGGTTGAAGCTGTAAGGATTACATAATGATATATAGATTAGAAGTAGATAGGATTGTGAAACAAGATGATTCGAATGGTGACCTAGAGTTTACAACAACAATTGAATTTGGAGGCATATCATCAAAGTCTTGAAGGAGATTCAAAAGATTAATCATGAAAATGGAAAGGAATATGCAGGAATTACATAAACCCCACGTTGGAATCTGATGTTAAACAAATGAGTTCTGAAAATAGAATAAAGACTTATAAGACACATGTCATTTCTACCAGAAGAGGTGGTAAGGCATGAAGTATGGACTAGTGGTCTTCAAAGAAGGCATAGTTACAAACAATTGGTAAACACCAAAATTTTAATCCTATATTCTGATCTAAATATGGACTAAAACATATCATAAAAATAAAACTAATAATTTTTTTTCGTTCAAATCTATTCATATCTAGTTTCAAAATAAAAATCCAGTCATGAAAGTAGGAGAAAACATCAAAAAAATAAATTTGGCTATGGAATTGAAGTTTTTCCATAAAACAAAATGTTCTTGTTTCATACTCCCACAAAACTCAATGTTTTACAATGAATCTTTCTCTTATCTCTTCCTTCTTCCAAGATATAACCATTTAAAAAAAACAATCCTATGATTTATTCAAATTCAAATGGTGACAAAAACTATCACTACACAAAAAGGTGTCCTTGTACGCCAAGTGATTTCATTGGATGTTGAGTGTATTCACTAGTCACAATAAATAAGACCTAGTGGGGATAGTGAATTCATTGGCCTAGTGAACGAGGATTAGTGAACGACACCCACATTTTGTAGTAGGGTATGTAATCTAGTTAATAATTCATAAATTAGTAACTAGGTAAGTATAAATATATTAATTAATTATTATCGTGAGTAATTACTCCCTTAACATTACCCCACTGGTACTTTGAATTTACGTCCCGAAATTTTGGATCAAAAAAATATGTTAAGAAAGTTAAATCTAATGTTTCTAATCCTATGACTAATAAATCCAATGTTATTATTATTGTATTACAGTGTGAACTATTTATACTACAATTTGTTCTGTCTATGGTTGTTATACTTTAGATTAAAACAAATTCTGATTCTTTATTATATACAAAGTTTGTTGTTGTTCTTTTGGTTCTTTTGTTGACAATTGTGTTGTTGTCTGCTTTTATGACTATAACTTTAATGTCACTTGACATCACTATTGTGATTATAGATTTGATGTAATCTAAATTTGCTCTTACTATTGCAACTTTAATGCAACTTGTAGCTATTGATGTAATTGTAGATTTGATGTGACTTGAATCTGCTCCTATTGTTGCAGCTTTAATGTAATCTAATCCTACTAAACTTCCTAAATTATTTGTTCCTTTATATTTGCTCCCCTATTTATGTGGTTGTAGATGTATACTCCTAAGAAGTAACCTCCTATAAAACTGATTTTATTGGTTATGGAGTTTGTTCTAATGCATATGTCTTACCACCAGCCTCCTTCTTAGGGTTATCTTTCCTTCCTATGAGGTCTCCTGGTTCCTCCTCTACTATTTTTGTACCTAATGGTCTTGCACCATCATTATTTCCTTTATCTTCTTCCTCATACGAGGTTTCTAATTTTGGAAAAAAGACTAAAGGTTCATATTCAAATGGTGGCATGACTTTTTCCATCTAATATATCTTGTGCCTATATAACCTTTCATTTCTCTCATACCTTTTATAGGTCTTTCCAATATATTTTTGAATAATTTTCTACACTGCATCCCACCACAGATCTACATCTTTTTCCTCCATTGACAATGCTTTGAGTTTTACTTGAAGCAAAATGTTCTGCTTCTTGAATTCACCATTTTCTTTGAAGATAATATCATAATTGAAAGGCTTTACTGTCTAGGCCATCTACTTCTGCAGTTTTTTGTCCATTTGTGCATGCCTTTGGTCATAATTGCATTTGTATGTCATTCTTGGTTTGATATACATTACCAATGTCCACTCTGAGCTCCTCCAACTCCTTTTGCTTCTTCAAGAGAGTTTGCTCCATATTTTTGTAATCTTTATGAAGTTATGGTCTACATTTAGAGTATCTTTCTTGCCTTCAAGTTTTAGTAATTGGCATATATCTACTTTAAAGTTGCTTGTAAAAAATCCCTTTCCATTTTGATGTTCTCCAAATCCTTGATGTGCTTCTCCATGTTATTAATCTTCTATTTGGTTACTTGCAGTTCTACTAATACTTGAACTATGATTCACCTTCAATGTCTAATTCGCATATTTGTATGTTTTCAACTTATTAACATTGACCAAAATTGGGTTTAGTTCAAAATTGTTAATAGAAACAAAAATAACTATGTTGTTGGGTAAGCAATAATGTACCCTAAATGGTCCAAACCATCTTTTCTCAAATTTGCCCAGATGTTTCTTTTCTCCCTTGGGAAACTTGAAAACATAGTTTCCAAATTGAAACTTCTTTTGTGTTTATGTCGACTCCACAAAAATTTGTTCCAATGATTTTCTCCAACATTGTTTTGAGCTTCCAATTTGTTCTCCTATAACTTCTTTAGTTTTGTAATTCTGGCAATTAGTACTCTAGTTGATTTTGCATTTCTATGGTCCCCATTAATAGCCAATAAAACATATTCTATTGGCATTAGAGGATGCAAACCATAGACTAACTAGTAAGGTGTATATCTTATTGCCACTTTGTAAATAGTCTTATATGAAAACACAATTGTGGACATATGTTCATCCTAGTATGTTATTTTCTCATTAACCAATTTGGTCAATAATCTACTAATGACGTTGTTAATAGACTATGCTTGTCCAATTCCTTATGAATAATATGTAGTCGAACTAACATGCTTCAACAAAAAATGTTTTATCAAATTTTTTATTGGGTCATTAATGAAATGTATTTCTTGATTTGTAAGTATGGTCAATGGACATCCAACTCTAGTTAGAATATACTCATATAGGAATCTGGCTATAATTATTACAATATTAGTTATAAGTGCCTTTGCCTCTACCCGCTTAGTTACATAATTTGTAATTACCATATATATTTATTCCCTATTAGTCTTCCTATTGGTTTAATTGGACCTATAAAGTCTAGACCCCATTTCATAAAAGGTTCCTTTGGAAATGTTGTTACCAATTTGGCCATACATTTTGTTTGTAATCCTCCAATTTTCTAATAGTTGTCACAACGTCTACAAAATTCATGAATATCCTTGAATAAAATTGGCCACCAATAACTTGCATCTGTAATTTTCTTTGCAGTAATATTTGTAACAAAATGTCCTCCTACCACTCCTTCATGTAGTCCCTTGAAAATAGTATGTGTTTTTGAGGTGGTCAAACATCTACACATTCAATTGTCTTGTCCCATTCTATACATTATTCCTTCTTTTAGAGTAAAAGGATTTGTCTTTCTGGCTAACTTTTATTTATAGGCTAAGTTCAGAGTTTCTAGCATCTAACTTATCTCCAAGTAGCTCTTCAATTGCTACATCCATATAGGTTTTACATATAATAGTGATGCATATACAATTTGATTTGAAACTCCCAATGGTTCTGAACTTTTTGGTAATTTGGATAAAACATCAGCGACCACATGTGTTCTACCAAGCTTGTAGACTATTATATATGAATTCATACTCCAAAAATAACAATAACCATTTTGCTATCCTTCCAGACACATGTGGTTTGTTGACCAAGTATACTAGAGCCATGTGGTCTACATAAGAGACAAATTGGTTTCCCAACAAAAAATGTCTGAACTCATGCATAACATAAACCATTACTAAGGCTTCTCTATCTATAGTAATATAATTATGTTTTGCTTTATTTAGTAATCTAGAGGCATATACTATAGGTTGGTCATATTTACTAGTTGGATTATGTGCCAACATTGCACCTACTGCGAATAATGGTGCATCTATGTGCACATGAAATTCCAATTGCTAGTTTCAAGGTATCAAAATCGGTGCTTCCATGTATTTCTATTTGATTTGATTTGAAGCTTCTTAACATTTTGTGGTCCAAATAAAGGGTTTTGTTTTCTTCATCAACTTTGTGATTGGTGCCATGATAAAGGCAAAGTTCTTGATGAAACATCTACAAAACTAAGCCATACCATTAAAGACTTGAATCTGCTATGGGTTTGTAGGTATTGGCATATTATTATTGCTTAAGCCTTCTTAGGATTTGGTATTTTTCCTTCCTTGGAAACTATGAACCTTAAAATCAAATCTTGAAAATACCATAAAGTCACATTTCTCTACGTTAAAATTGATTATATATTTTCTGCATTTTTGAAAGCAAAGTCCGAGCTTCATCAAATGACTCTCCATATCACTATCGATTATGAAGTCATCTAGAAGTATCTTCATAAACTAGTTTAAGTATTCTCTAAAGGTTTTGCTAACTACTCTCTAAAAAATTAGTAGCCCATTTTTGACACCAAATGGCATCACCATCTAAACAAAGCTCCTTAGTTCGTTACAAAGGTTGTTTTGTATATATCTTCAAGGGTTATAAAAATCTAATGGTATCCTAAATAACCATCTAAGAATGAATAGGCTTCATACCCTATTACATTGTTTAGTACTTCATCAAAAAATGGTAAAGGATAAGCATTTTTTATGGTTGCCTTATTCAACTTCCTGAAATTTACACAAATTCTAATTTTCCATTTTTCTTAAATACTACCACTATAGGTGATAGCCATGTAGCCTCCTCTACTAGTTGAATGAATCATGCTACTAATAGTTTATCAATATATTGTTTGACAACTGCAACATAATTAAGGTTCAATTTGTACCTTGATGTGTTAGTTGAAATGTCAAATTTAATTCTATGTTGAACCAATTTTGGAAGTCTGCCTTTTAAATCCTTATAAGTCCAAGTAAACACATATTTGAACTCCTTGAGTAACATATGAAGCTCCTTAGTTTTCTCCTTTGTTAATCGTGCATTAATTTTGATGTACCATGCATTTGCTTCTGTGCCAAGATTCAACTTAACAAGCTATTGTTTTTCAATCAAAGTCCAACCTCCTATTTAAAGATTCTATACTTGTATTTTGGTTGGTGTCTCATCCACTTCAATATCAACTTGACTATGATGATAATAGGTTTCTAGATAAACCTTATCTTCTAATTATATCTTTGGTTTGATATTAAATTTTGTTGTTTTTGTTGTTGAAGGCACCACTTCTGCTACTCCTTGATTTGATGTCCCTCGTTCCTAGTCAAATTATTCATTGAGTTTGATTTCTAACACTCCAATACTCAACAATGAAATTGTTTCATTTGAAATAGTGATTGTGCCAATTGAGAACAATTATAGTTCAATTTTGAAGATTAGATCTTCTTCATTTGTTAACCTTTCTAGCACATCATAAAAAATAAGTACTTGGGGTCTTCTAGTTTCTAATTCTAGTTTCTTGTTAAGTAATATTGTTCCGATTATTCCATTGCCTTGAATAGTAATCAAATTGTTCCCCCAATCATGTGTAACCTTTGCATCTCTAAGCCAAGGTTTTCCCAACAACATAGAATAGTTATCTACCACACTGTTTTTCAAAACAATAAATGTGGTTACATATGGTATACCATGTATTTAAATCTTCAAATTTTGGATGATTCTTAAAGGTCTAGTCATATTTTAATCTGTTGTTTTGAGGTGGTATGGAGCCAGTCTTGGTTTGGGTAAACCTAATTTTGTTATAAGGTTCTTTGTTATGATATTGACATTTGTACCTCCATATAATAGAACATCTTCAATAATGTTCTTCCCCACTTGTATTTGAATAACTGCCATTTGGTTATTTACCTCTATATTTACAATGTCAACTTTAGAATGTGTTTCAATCATTGTGGCTACACTCGGCTTTGATATCACTTTAATAGATATATTAGGATTTTTTGGCTTTAGTTTCTGCCACATATATTTCTTAAGATTTGGTGTAATCTTCAATAATTGACCTAACCTCATGGTATAGTAGTTTCCATCATTTGTTTACTGATATCTTGGAATATTTGTTCCATAGACATAACTTTGTTGTTAGGAATAACAAATAAATTTTGTGGTACAATTGGTTCTATGGACACTTTAGTTTTTGGTAATCTTGCCCAACTTATATTCTATCATGTTTTCTTCTTTTGATTCAGACTTTTTAGTGGGTCTTTTGTTTGCATCTCTTGTATTGTCTTGACAAAAGATTGTTGTAATCTTTGCTCCTTTTCCTAGTCAACAACAATTTTTTTTTTTATATTGGCTCTCTGTCCTTGAACACTTGTTCTTCATTAACCTTGCTCCTGGTGATGGCCATGCTGACATCCAATATATGGACTAAAGGATTGGCAACCTTAGGCTCCACCAAATATAGTTTCTTTGTAGTCTTCACTCCTTTGTTCTTAAACATATTCTACATGTCACTGTACTTAGGACAATCTATGATCTTGTGTCTAGTGTCACCACATATATGATAATAATACTGCATAGGTTTTTGTACTTTAATATGTTGAGTGGTAACCTCAGAAACTACAAGAACATGGTCTTCCTTTCTTTTGACTCTATAGTTTTCAACATTATGATTTGTCATTTGACAATTTGTACAATACATTTTTGTTTTCTCATAATTGTTTAAGAATTTTGAGCTAATATTGTCTTACTACTCTGTGGTATTAACAAATTACTTATAGCCTCTATTTCAAAAATTCTTTCTTCACAAACCAAAGCTACTTCCTTATGTTGTTGTAAGGTTTCTCTCTTCATGCTTGTTGTTGCTACAAGTAGATATGGTTGTAATCTAAATATGAAAACAATAATTAAGAAACTATTTGTTGTTCTTTGTTGAAGACTATTGGCCAACTTCAATTTTTTCTCATAATAGATTTCCATTTTTTCATTCTTCTCCTCCTTCATGTTTTTCAATTGTAAATAAACTTGCTCATCATTATGAACTTTTTTGTACCTTTTACAAAAAACTAATTACAATTTTGTAAAAGTACAATTTAAATAATTTCCCACGTAATTGTTACAATAGTCAAACAATATCTTTGAAGGTAAAACTAAACAAATTAACAATCTCTACATCTTCTAGTTCACCGTTTGTTCTTATGGCTATGTTAAAAACTTTGACATGAGCATTTGGGTCAGAATCCTTCACATACCTAAGATAGTTATGTGGTCGACGATAAGGCCTATTTGGTGGTAATGGTGGTCTATGTGGATTCATCATTAGTAATCCAAAATATCCTAAAGGTCTTGGTGGTCTTAGTGGGTCTGAGCCTCTTCCTCCTGGATCTAAAAGTTGTCCAAAAAAAATCTTGTCCACCTCTCTAGGCATCTCTGTATGCACATTGACAAGTTGTGGTTCCCTTGGAATATGGGGTGTGGACCTCATACTAACAACAATATGGGCTGGTGCTGTTACAAATGGAGTTTAAGTAACTATAGCCATAAACTGAAGCATTACCACATAATATAATGGTACAAATCTTACTGGTTCCATTCTGAAATTGGAAATTCTTGCATAGGTAATTCCAATATTGTTGTGATGTGATAGACTTGGTGTAGGAGCTACAAAAATAGGTACTACATTTGCCACAGTCTGAGCTCTCATTTCCACTCTATTATTTTTCCAGATTTGTTTTTTAATTCTATTGTTAGCAATGATTTTGAGGTGAATTGGATGTGCATTGATGTTGGGTTCTTATTTACCTTACTACATGTAATACCATGTACTTGAGTAGTAAAGACATGTTATATGTTGCAATTATTGTTAATAAACATTGTAAGAAAATGGAACATTCATACATAAAACACCTTCATGATCATGAGAGTAAGAATGTAGTGTCTATTCATAGGTTTGAGTACATAAGTGTCATTGCCCTAAGTTGTTTGGTAAAGACTACTTTCTACCTTGCCTTATATTTTTATTTTTCTCCTCCCTTGCATCCTCAAACCTTCAAATCGTTACACCTATGTCATTTTGACAGGTCCCTAAGTTCAACAAGTAAATGTCTCGACAACCGAACCTAGTAGTTCCTACTGGATATCGACAACAAGTTTTCCCTATATTGGTTATAGTTCAATTCGACAAACATACTGCCTGGTTTCAACAAGGTACTTATCGAGGCTTCTACAACAACATACTACTCCCTATTCAGTAAGCATTATATTCCTAACATCTACATGGAATTTTGACCCTGTCATAGTATAAATCCTCTAACTTAATATATCCATGGTTTTCTGTTTTTACATGTTTTGGATTTAGATTTTGGAAATGTTCAACAAATCTTTGCCTCACATTATTTTCAATAAATGAAAATTCATTGATCTAATGTCCAATCTGATGGTAGTATGTGCAACGTGGAGAATTAGGTCTTGGAACTATGTTCACACTATGAATCCTTCTGCTCCAATCCCTTAGAACTCCTCTAACAATACTTCCATTCTATTGATTAAGTTTGGGTTCACTATACCTCATTCTAACAACCACATGTACACCTTTTACTATTGTTGGTTTTGCTCTTGGTAAGACTATAATTCCTTGTTTAGTTACAAATATCGACTCCACTCTTCTAGACATTCTAATACCCTAAGTTGCAACTTTTTGTTCAACCACATAACATTGAAGGTTCAAAATTTTGAGCTCTTTATTCAAACTCTTCATTCTCATGGTCCTCTCAACAATAAATGAAGCAGATCTTTTTTGGTACTACTTCCTCCCTTTTTGACCTATTGAATTTATGTTCATCATACATTAAAGCATCAAAGTTTGGTTACTGCATTAGACTTAGTGATTCTAGCACAACTCTTTGTCGGGGTTCAGATTCTTGATTCCTTCATCTAAATTCATCTCGTGAGTCTACATTTTCGATTTGACGTTTTTCTTTTTTAGAAATTTGTTGCAAATTTTTGGTACACTTTTGTGCTTCACCAATTTGCATTTCATAAAGAATAATCAATGTTACATGAGGTGTTTTGTGGCCTATAGGTATCGCTTCTATCCACGGATGTCTTTGTTTTATCTAAGAAACTTTTATAGGTGTTACAAATTATTGATCCTCTTGATTTACATTCAAATTATTATTGATGGCAACACCGTTTTCCACTTGTTCATGTAATAAACCTAATCTAATTATCTCTTAAGACTTTTAGTTATAATTTCATTTTCCAATTCTCCACATTCTAATTTAAATATGAACAAACTTCTGCATTATAACAAAATCCTCAGAATTAACTACTCTGCTTAGATCTGTTTCCTAAACAAAAACTTATGATCAAGATTTGAAAAAAAATGCCAAAAATCAAACTAAAGTTCACTATCAATCTTTAAAAATAAAAATTTCAGCAACAAAACATAAACAACATTATGAAATTCACTCTGAATCCAGGCCTTGGGATGGTCGCCAAATGGTAAATATTAAATTTTTAATCTTATATTCTGATCTAAATCTAGACAAAAACATGTCATAAAATTAATATTAATAAAATCTGCTCATTCAAATTTACTCATATTTGGTTTTAGAATTAAAATCCAGTCATGAAAGTATGAGAAAAACATCAAAGCAACAAATCTAGCTATGGAATTGAAGTTTTTCTAGAAAAAAAGATGCTTTTGTTTCATACTCCCATAAAACTCAATCTTCTACAATGAATCTCTTTGTGTTATCTCTTCCTTCTTCCAAAAAATAACCATCTAAAAAAAAAAGTCCTATTATTTATTCAAATTCAAATGGTGACAAAAACTATGTAATCTAATTAGTAATTCTTAAAATAGTAACTAGGTAAGTAGAAATATACTAATTAATTATTACCATAAGTAATTATTCCTTTAACAACGACAATCTCCATGGAGAGAGATGTAATCGAATATTCACCCAAATGAGTGGGTATAATATACTTCTTAGTCGCAATTTGTGGTTCAGAATCCCAAAGATCGAAACAAAACAAGAACTTTTATAGTACTTGATCAGCCGCATGGAATTTCAAATCCAAAATCGATGACTAGCCAAAAGAAGGGATATTACATGAAGTATACAATCTAGATTTATGTACCAATCTGCATTTCCAAATTATTATGAACTAGTGGAAGATTAGGAGGTGGAAGAAACCACCAATATCAATGTGCTTGAAGAGAATAAGGAAAACTACTTAAGACCATATCAATCTACAAAAGCATAGGTGAATGTTTTGGATGAATCATATTCACATCATAAATATAGAATTGGATCAAACAAGGTACATAGCCGAAACTAGGGATCACAAATCTGTTGATTCGGAGGTAGCCAGATTACTTTCAAGAATTTGTGCATTCTATGAGGAAAGACATGCAATCATGGATTGTCTTTTTGTGCCTTTTCACATCAGAGCAGGCATTGCTAGACATGTGGAGTTACAAAATGTGGTAAGAACATTAATGGATCAATCACAAGAGTAGGAACCATGAATTCTTATAGTCCATAATAGTTTGAGAGGCATGGAGTCAGGAGGTCAATTGGGACCACAAAGTTGACAGATTCATCCATCCATTTAGTTCAAAAGCAAAATACTAGAGGTGTATTCACATCCTCATTTTGCACCACAAAGGATACCAATGGGTGACCATCGAATGGGGCATCATCAAACTCGAGTCACCTCAACTTTAGCAAGAATGTTAGAAGCGATAGTTGTGGAAATCTAGAAAAAACCTATTGGAATAAATGCAACTTAACTTCTTAATGCTATAATACCAACTATAGGAGTGGAAAATGTTGTTGCACCCAACACAAATTTCATTAGAGGTGGAGTATTAATTGGATCTTCAATGAACTTGAGTTGTGGATTGGGAGGGGTCTCAATGGGAAGGAATTTGAGTAGAAGTTCTGAAATACTAGTAACAACTATTGGACTTGTTGTCTAGATGATGTTTACCAATCTAATAATCACCATTCATGTAAACAAGACTACAAATTGACCACCAATGAACTCAATAGTTGTTAGAGGGTATGAATGTATAGATGCTGGAAATCTTGGAAGACGACATCAAGAACCATTTGTTATAATTGCAGGAATTTCTGATCACGTAAATGGTCATTATGTGAAGCCAAATAGTTTAGCTCTTAAGTACCTTGATTTCAAAAAAAATGTTGACCCAGATGTTCATGTTAAAGTGTTCAATTCTATAGTAAGGCTAATGCAAAAACCTTTTAAAAGTATAATATCAATGCGTTTAACTATACATTAAGAGATATAACATCAAATTGGTGCCACAATTACATGTTATAATTTCTTGACTGCATTTTTTCAAGGCTTACATAGGCATTTAGCAAATGTCATCGAAAGACATAGAATGATGAGTAAATATATATGGAGATGAAGAACATGAAGCAGGAGGAGATTGAAAGGGTGGAGGTTTATTATGAGAGGATTCAGAAGTTGGTTCATGGTTTACAAGTACCAATTAGAGATAGTTTTTTAATTATTGTGTTTAGGGCGGGCTTACAATCATACTTCAAAATTATGACTGTAGGGATGAAGTGGTCAACATTACAATGTCATAAGGAGGCAGCGATGTTATGTGAAGAAATAACGACTACTGCTAAAGCAAGGAACACTCTTTTAGTACCACAAAATATTAAATAGGCAACACCACCAAATACACAAGGTAATATAGGGAAGACTAACAAGTATTACATAAGTTAATATGTAGTAGAGGTAGGGACAGTTACTGTCACAATAGATAATCATATGGCAATTATCCAAGTACTGATTGGGAAGAATACAATAAAGGATGTGTTGCTAGATGGAGGTTCTAGAGTTAATATCATCATAGAACAATTGAGATTGAGGTTGGGGCTTCCAAAGCCTAAACATGCACCATATAATTTGAGGATGGTAAATCAAACAACCACAAACCAATGGGTTTGATTAGAGATTTGAAAATATATGTTCATGGCATTCCTTACAAAATTACATTTACTATACTTCATAATAATGTGGTAGATTTTAGTTACTCCATGTTGGGAAGACCATGGTTGAGGGATGCTAAAGTGGCACATGATTGGGGGAGTAACATTGTTACCATACAAGGAAATGGGATGATCAAAACAATTATTATCACCAAGTGTGGGAGGTGAAGTAAGAAGACCAAAAGTGTTACTATGTTATGACAATCAAAATGGTATCACATATGAAGAAGAAGATATCATCTTTGTTATAAAGCTAAAGTTGTTTTTAATAGGAACAATTAATTTACCTAAGACAATTCAATCTATGAAAACCAAAAATGTGGAAATCATGGATATTAGTGTGAAAACTAGTAATTCAAAGCTAAAATCAGCGATATAGATCACAAAATAAAAGTTAATTGGCTACAGATATGAACTAGAAGTAGCTCCAGAGGATAAAATGTATCTTTAGATGTACTATAGTCATTAGCCAGGGATTATTATAGTGGATAAAACTCCAACAAAAGTCAAAGCATAGGAATTGCAAATAATTGGATGGATGTTAACTTAAGACCAACAATTAATGAAGCTCAACTTGGGAACTGATGCAGAACTACAACTAGTGAAGATCAATGCATAGCTGGAAACAAGCAAAGTGTTGGAAGTGGAACAACTGTTGAAGGAGTTCAAAGATGTTTTTGCATGGACATACAAAGATCTAAAAGGGATTCCACCAAAGCTAACATAACACAAAATTGAGCTAAATACTACTATACCACTAGCACATCAAGCTAGGTACAAATTGAATCCAAACTATGTTACATCAATCAAACAAGATATCGATAAATTATTAGCAATTAAATTCATCTAATATATAGAGGAGGCTACATGGTTATCATCCATAGTAGTAATACTCAAAAATAATGGAAAACTATGAATTTGTATAGATTTTTAAAAACTAAATGCAGCCATAAAAAAAGATCCATACCCATTACTTTTTACATATAAAATTTTGAACACAATAGTAGGGTATGAAGCATATTCCTTCTTAGATGGGTATTTGAGATATCATCAAATTTCGATAGCTTCAGAGGATAGATATAAGATTACATTTGTTACAAATTGGGGAGCTTTCATTTGGAAGGTGATGTCGTTTAGAGTTTAAAATGGATCTCCAACATATTAGAAAGCTTGACGTGCTCCTAAGTCCTTGGTTAGTCCCAACTTGGGACTAACTTGTTCAAGTTGAGGAATCTAGAAGGATTCGGGGCATGTTCCCAACTTCCAGCACTAAAGGGGGTGAGAGGGGCGTGTTGAAAGCTCCGGGATTAGACTAGGAAGAGGGACAAGCTAAGTTATTCGGTCCTGCATCCAAATCCAACCAACAAGTTGGTTAGAACTCATTTTGCACACTTTTGGTGTTGGGACTAGCCACGGGCAACCTTGGACTCACTTGACTCACGACAGCCCAGACTCAGGGGAAGCCACCACCTTCCCCCATATAGTATTCTCTGCATCTCACCGCCGCACTTGCATCTGAATGGCACTTTTTCCCGGGACTCCCAAAGTGGAGTCCCAAAACTGTCCCGGTTTGGACTCCTAGGACTTTGAGCGTTCACAACTTCTCGCCCCGACCTCGGATTGGGACAAGGTCTAAAGCAAAGTTGTAGCTCTCCTCGAGAGCTCTCCAACAATGTGTTGCACTTCACCTGCACGCACCGGGATCGGGTCGATTCTTGACTTTTAATGGTCGGGAGTCAAATTGCTAGTTTGATTCCCGACCCTTCTTTTGACCATAACTTGTGCTACATATGTCCAAATGGTTCATGTAAGGCCATTTCGGACACCTACACTTCAAGACCTTTCCAACGATATAAAGAACACCTCAATGCAAGGTGTTTTGACCCTGCAATCGCTCTTTGAATTTTCGAGAGTCCCGGAGGACTCCCAAGTCCCCTTTTCGGGAGTGTGAGTGGCGAACTCACACTTCCCTCAAAGTGGGGTTGCGATGAAGCTAGTATTAAAACATTCAAAGAATATTTGAATAGTTTTATGAAGATATTTCTAGATGACTTTACAATGTACAATAACATGGATAATCATGTATAGAAACTTAGATTATGTTTTCAAAAGTACAAAGAATATGGCATTAATCAAAATCTAGACAAATGTGCATTCACGGTATTTTCAAAAATGATTTTGGGTTTTATTGTTTCCAAAGAAGGGAAACTACCATATCCAAAGAAAATACAAGTAATAGTAAGCATGCCACCACCTAAGAATCCACTGTAGATTCAAATATTCAATGGTATGGCATAATTTTATATATGCTTCATCAAAAAAATTATTGTTATTATGGCATCTATCATTAAATTAACAAAAAAAATAGAGATTTTTTTTTGGACAAAGGTGTCAGAAGGCTTGAAAGTTGATCAAACAAAAGTATATTGAAGCACTAATTTTGATATCACAAAACTTGCAAGTGGAGTTTCATGTTCATACAAATGCATCATTACTAATTATAGGAGTTATGTTGTTTTAGAATTTGACAAGGAAGAATAATCAACCGGTGGTGTATGCTTCTAGACTTTTGAATAGAGCAATAGAAATATAGGCCTTAGTAATGGTTTTTGCTTTGGACAAGTTCAGACATTATTTGTTGGGTAATAAATTTGTATTTTTTGTAAATCACATGGCATTAGTCTATCATATCAACAAACCACATTTTTCAAGGAGAATAACTAGGTGGTTGTTATTGTTCTTAGAATACAACTTCACAATAGTGTAGAAGTTAGGCAGAACTCATGTAGTTGTAGATGCATTGTCAAAACTATTAGACACTATAAAACCCACATGTGTGCTTGATCAAACCATAGATGTAATTATGTTTTACATAGAGCCTGAATGGTTGAATAATGTAAAAGACTTTTTTAGAACATGGCAGATTGAGGGAACATTATTTGTACAACAGAAGTAAATATTGGTTAGGATAGTTGAACCTTTCACACTGAAGAATGGTGAATTGTACAAAATGGGCCAAGACAATAGATTGCAAAGATGTTTGATACTTATAGAAACATAGATGGTGATAAAAGATTGCATGCAGGACCATTAGGAGGTCATTTTGCAACTAAAATCACACGGAAGAAAATATTGGATGTGGGATATTGGTGGCCAACTATGTACATAGATATGAATGATTATTGTAAATTTTATGATGCATCCCAAAGAACAAGAGGATTGGCGACCCAAAGTCTTGCCAAACTAATCATGAGTTTTCAAGAGGAACCATTTATGAAATGGGGACTTGATTTTGTGGGGCCAATTAAGCCAGAAGGTAGATACATAGGAAATAATACATTCTTGTAACCACAAATTATGCTACCAAGTGGGTGGAAGCAAGAACATTGAGAACTAATACTGCAATTGTCACATATTAACTAGGTTTGGATGTCCTTTAATTATAGTCATAAATTAAGGGGTTCATTTCATTAATGATGTTATCAAGTATTTGACAGATCATTTTTTGTTGAAACATGTGAGTTCTACAACCTATTATCCTCAAGGGAATGGGTAGGTTGAATCTATTAACAAGGTACTTGGGACTCTCTTGACCAAGTTAGTTAGTGTGAACATAACAGATTGGGATGAACATCTGTCAATAGTGTTATTTTCATACAAACCTGCATACAAAGTAGCAATATGGTACGCACCATATATCAATTAATGTATGGATTACATCCATTGATGCCCATAAAATACATAGTGTCAATTGTTAGTGGCAATCAAAGAGATAATACTTCAGTGAAAGTTTTAACCAACAGAGTTTCAAAATTGGAGAAGTTGCAAGAGGCTAGGATGTAAGTTGTAGAAACTATTGGCATTTAGCGGTGGAATAAAGTATTATGGAATTAACAAAAGAATATAGAGAAGTAGTTCAATTTTGGTGATTATGTTTAGTGGTTTCCAGAAGGAAATAACTCACACCTAGGGAAGTTTACTAGGAAAATGGTTTGGACCATATAAAGTATAATATGTGTTACTAAATAACATTGTGTTATTGTTGACAATTGAGAAGTTTAAGAATAATCATGTGCTGGTCAATGTGAATAAGCTCAAACCATACAAATATTGGAATCTAAAGTTCAGAAACAAGACTAATAAATGCCAATATATTGGGAGTAGAGTGGAGGTGGACTTCAGGAGGAGGAATTTGATACGGAGGTGGAAGATGAAGGTTGTGTAACATAAAAACCATAGATGAGGGGTAATGATGAAGAAGAATAGATGGAAGATCTTGAAGTCAAAACAATATTGACTTTAAAACTGAAGACGAAGGACAAATTATTAAACGATAACTACAGAAGCGAGGAATTGGTGCTTCATAATGAGATGGATTATGAAGTACATAGTGAAGAATCTGTGATCCATAAATTTAAAGTTGATAGCTTGGTGGTATTAGCTGATTCAATAGATGTATAAACACAGTCAATAAATCTATTTGTTGATTCAACAAATTTATCGACACAATTAGTAATAGAAGTACATGGAGAATGAAGTAGAGTCAATATAGTTGACCTAAGAATACTATGAATGTAGAGCAGTCAAAAGATGATATCTAATGCATTCATTCACAATGATGAGGTGACATGCTTTCACATGGTTGTACAAGGGACACAAAAAGTGATAGTGATGGATCATCAGAATTTCAAGGATGAGGTGTTAATTAAAAGACAGTAGGCAACCCAAAAAACAAATGAGATAGGTGGGAAGTTGAAGGACAAAAATAAACTAAGTAACTGTTGAAATTGTTTTCGTTTGTTGCAAAAAGTTTTGTGTTTTTTCAAAGCTTTGGAGTTCAAAGAGCATGAATGTGGAAAACACAATAAAGAAATTGTAGAGAGTAATAAGGGAAAAGGAAGCATAGAAAAGTGAGTGCATACAAAGAGAAAAGGAGGAAGGCAAAGTATTGAAAGAAGAAGAAGAAGAAGTGTTGAGAAGAGGGGAGAATGTTAAAGTGTTGAACATTTAGCCATTGGCAATGAAATCACCACCACATTCACTGTCATTTTCAGAGTGTGAGGAAGGAAAGCAGTACCATGAGAAAATGCAATTTGCACATTCCATAATCGAGGACATATATAGGTCAGAACATCTGTAATAGATTTTTTGAAAAGATGGAGAAAAGGTTAAAGTTTAAATGAACAAAGAGGCCCATGAACAACAAAAGTGGATTTGGTATGCATTAAAAAATCAAACAAAGAAAAGGTGTGGAGTAGTGATTTGTGGAAGGACATGCGACAACATAGAAGGATGCAAAGGAAGGAGAAATACCTAAGGTAGGAGTGCAACCACCAAGAGAAGTGTGACCAAGCAGAATGGAAATTGACATGATTACACCGGGGGCTATAGATGTGAGGAGAAGATCAACCATATTGTATAGAACAACATTATTGGACAAAGGTATTCGCACTTCGAATCTTGATAGATTCATGTGGATATAGACGAAATAAAATTATGATAAGCATGTTGAGAGTTTTGAAAACTAGAAAGACATAAATGAAAAGGAAGGGTGGGTTGATAAGGTAGGGCTTATCATTCTATTTTTCATGAAGTGGGAAGCATCGATTCTAAATATAATGCTATAATTTTTTAACACTATTGTAATCAAGGGCACATATATTTATTTTGGTTACAAAGACAAGGTGTATGTGATTAGCAAGCAATTGATTGTAGATGCCTTTGGAGTCTGTGCAAAAGGGTATATAGAAGACTCGAAAGCGCAAGTCAATAAGATAGTAGCATTACAGGCGTTATAGAGTTGTAGAATTGCACCCATGAATTCTACAAAAGATCAATGGAATGTGAAGAATTTGGGGTTGCCATATTCGGTGAAATACCTTGCAATTATATATGTGTTTTATTAGATAGAGAAGGCGACTTACTTTAGTACTAAGAATGCCATCACACTGATGAGAACAAAAAAGGGGAATAATGTAGATTGGGCGCAAATTATGTACAATAGTTTGTGTAATGAATTGGATCCATGGTACAAATATGTCAAGGAGATTAAGGGGGACAATAAGGACACATGTAAGTCAACCCTGATCTTGGCAAAGATTTTTAAATATTTGTTTGTTCACCAAAAGAATAGTCCACAAAAACCATGGACCAAGGTCAAAAGAACCAGAGAGGAGATGTAAGCAACATTGGAAAATAAAAGAAAAACTACAATAAGATCTCCAAGGAGTGTTCTTAAAAGGAAGAATAAAATTGAAGAAGGTGGAGCTTCAAGATCAGAGGTCATAAAAGAGTAGGAGAACATAGAGGCAAAGGCTTAGAAGATGATGAGAGGGAAAGTGGCACCATTTGCAATGCCAACATTAGTATAGTTAGGGAGGTAGAGTGTTGATATACCACAAATATCATCTCCAAATGAGAAACAAATAAGAGAGCAAAGACAAAAGATCACGAAGGAGCATGATACCAGGTTTCTAGATGTTGAGGAGCACACACCAACGAAGGGAGACACATGAAAACTAGATGGCAATCAATGAAAGTCCACAAAATTTGCAATAATAACAACAACAATAACATCAACAACAACAATAAACACAAGGAGGTTTATATGTGAGTGAATTGTAGAAGGAGAGGATGGAAACATAACCTCTTTTAGTAGTATTTAGACCACCAAAGTTACAGGTACCAGCTAGTAGATCATGATCTGCAAAAAAATAGCCATTTGAGTTTGGGCTAGGGAGTCGAATAGTACAGGAGTTGGGATCTTCTGGAAAGGGATCTAAATTTTTTACAACATAGACAAGTACACTAAGATTTGTGGAAAAGGTAGTTGCAAAGGTGATGTAAGATGATAAAACAACTGAATTATTTCAAACCATGGCTATTATGAATTTGAATATGGGGAACTTGAATTTGAAGGTGAATAGTCTAAAGAACATATTAACCATAAAAGAGAAAGAAAAGGCAACATTGCAAGAGGAATTAGATAAGGAGAGGGACTTCTAAAAGGAATATAGGCACAAATACAAATTTGGAGGAAGTAGACAATAGAGGATGAACAAAATATCAAAACACTCATATTAAAAATGAAAGTAGAGAGTGAGGAGCTCAAATGAAATCCTAGATTGAAAAATTGAAGGAATTGAGAAAGACAGCTAAGGTCTAGGAAAATATAAAAAGAAAATGGACAAAGACATTATTTAATTACAAACAACAATAAGAGGCCTTAAATAGTCAAGTAGAGGCACTAACTAAAGAGAAGGAGAACGTACTAATATATCTAGAGTTAATAAATTTGAAAAGTGTTTTTTTGTTCAATTATGAAGAAATTAAAAGAACAACAGCTAAGGTAGAGATAAAAAAGCTAGTGGAAAAATTAAAAAACATAAGAAAAGTTTGTAACAGTTGCAGGCACATATGGAGAATGCAAATGAGAGGAAGAAAAGTCTAGATTTAGTTTGTGTGAAGAAAAGATTGGAAGATTATGACTAGATGCTGCAATATTATATTCTCATGAGAACTAAGAACAAAATGAAGGATTCTAATGTAGAATTTAATGAGTGGTGGGAAGTTGTAGAGGAATACTTTTCGAAGGAATTAGAGAAAAATCTAGCCCAACATAAAGTTGATGAGAGAATGTACAAGTACAAGCTAGAGGCATATCATAAAACCTTTATAGATTTTGTAAATGGAAGTCCAACAAGCACATAAACATTGATGAGGAGAATGAAGCAAGGCCTAGTGGGACAATTCAAAAGGAGGAGGTGTAGGATAAGGAACCATAGATAATCAAGGGAGGAGGTGAAGAAGATAAATAACCACATATGAATTAGGATCAAGAACAAAAATAGATGGAGATCACTCTAGCAACAAAGGCAAAGTAAGACCATGGATGTAGCCATTAGAAGTGGAACCACAAATGAATCATGATAAAAAACAAAAACATATGGAGATCATTCTAGCAACAAAGGCAGAGTAGGACCATAGATGTAGCCACTAGAAGTGGAACCACAAAGTAAGTTAGTGGAAAAAAAGGTCAAAAATACAAAACCAGAAGTAGGTGCAAAAACACAAGTTGTTGTACAAAATGAGAGCACAAAAATTGTAGCTGAACAACTAGAAGCACATGATGTACAATGATTACATTTTATTTTTTTGTTATTTTACAAGGGTTTCGGGGATAGAATCCAAAGTACAAGGGGGGGAGGGGGCAGTAATGTTAAGGGAGTAGGTATATTACATAATTTTTGGGCTTACAAGGCATTATGGATAGGAATAGGCCATTGGAAAATTGGGGGTTTGAATTTTGAATTATTGTTTTGTTGTTCATGTTGATGGTGACTTGGGGACTACCCAAGAGTGGGAGTTTTGGGAAAGTGGAGGACATTCATAAACACATAGTTTTGGAATAAGAACAAAGATGTAGGTATTTTGTAAAGAAATTACAAATTCTGGTTTTGAATATTACAGATTTGATTTGTTGTTTGATTACATTTCAATAGAACATGGATTTTTGCTATAATTTTGTTGACATTTTCATTAAACAAGGAAATACAAAAAAATTCATTAATTTCCATATTCAATTTGTTGTGTGAATCATTTGTGGTATTAAAAATATCATGAAAATGAATTTTAATTTTGTTTGTAGTTTTTTACATTATATTTTGGAGTACAGATTTTGGTTATTAAAAATAAGCATGAATCTAGTGTTTTGATGGACTATATATATGTGTGTGTTTAAAATCAATGCACAATTGTGACTGAATGTATATTTGTAATGCAAATTTGTTGTTATAATAAATGTGGGGTGGTTCTGGAGGAATTAAATCCACATCTACCAATCCTTATAGGTGAGAAGTTCTTAACAATAAACAACATCAAATCTTCCAAAAAACCCACATGTGTAAAATCATCTTTTTTTAATTTCCTTTTAGTAGTAAAAAAAATAGAGAATTGTAGATGAAGATACAAGGGACCAAGTGGAGTTTTTACTAATGCAATTTAAGATCTTCTACTAGTTTCTTCATCAAGGTAGAATGGTTGGTTTGAACATGTTTTTTCATTGTTGTTATTCCATTACTTTTATGGTATGCAATTAGTCCTTTCTTGCACCTAATGCGCATGGCCAAGATTTTTGGACTAATAAAATCATGGTGACAAATGACACATCATGATTTAGTTATGATCCAAATCCATAGGTTGATTATTATTTTTGTTATAAAATGCCCAAGCAAATGAAATACAATAATGTGGCTTTTATAAAAAAATGTTTTTTTGCAAATTCTCCAAGTGTGGTTTAATGATGTATATGCATCATGCCTACCAACATTAATAGCTTCTAGATTTTCTAACTCTAGATTTTCATGGGCAACTTTCGTGTTGCTAATATTATTATGTCATGTCTTCTAAAATTTGGAGGCACTTCCTCAATATAACTAATATCATGAAGATTCATGGTGTTCATAATAGGACATGAAGAAGAACCCATATGAGATTCAACCAAAAACCAACAAATGATGAAATAGAAAGATTGTGAACTCTTCATAAGTCTACCTAACCCTTGAATTCAACAACAATAATCAAAGGTTTAAGGTTCAAGGTTTCGAAAGTAGAGCTTCTCAATTTCTATAAGATCTTTCCCCACACATGTCACTTCACACTTGTGAATGCAAGTTACAATAATAGTGAGGTGCAAAAAGCTGATGAAATAAACAAATGAACAATAGACAAAAAGTTGTTGAAAGTAGGAAAATAGAAAAATCTTCCCCAACCTTTGTTGTTTCGGGTATGCCAAGTCAAGAAAAATTTATAGCAGCAAGGTGCCAAACAAAAGAACTAAAAAAATGAAATAAAACCAAACTTTAAAATAAGAGACCTATTAATAGGTTTTCCTATTCCCATTAAAGTTGTTCAACTTTTGATTTTTCCAGCAACATGTTTTTAAAACAACAAACATGTACATTTAAACTAACAAAACTAGAACTATTTATAATTCCTAAACTAACATGTACTCAATTTGCACATAGCTTCAAGAAATTTATTCCTGAAGTACAAAAATGTTTTCATGTTTTCAATGAAAGATAAACACAAAATCAAATTAACAGCAAAAGTCTCTTATTTGATTCAAATCTCCTTTCCTAGATTCTGAACAGGTACAAACTACTTAATGCTAACAACTACTCCAACTTGTAATGAAAATACAAAACTATATTAAGAAATCAAAGTTTGTACATTAAAAATTTCAGAAAGTAAATATGGAAAGTAGAGATCTGATGTTTTTCATGTTCTACCATCCTTCCTTTATACTCTAAGTTTGAACTTGGAAATGCCTCGTGCAAATCACCTAAATAATAACTAGTCGTTAAAACTCCTTGTTATAATCAACTAATAGAAACTATCTAGTAAAATTGTAATAAATAGTTGTACTTTTCAAATTTTACTACTTGTTTTGTTAAATACAGGTTCTATAAACAACCTATTTTGCCAACTACTTGTTCTAGAAACTATAAGTTCTATAGACTACTTATTTTGCCAACAACCTATTCTGTCAACCATAGGTTTTGCATACTACCTATTCAATAAGTGTCACTAGTTCAACACGTGTCACCTGTTCATTTACTACCAGTTATACTATCACTACTGGTTCAACAAATGCCACCGATTCAGTTACTACCAGTTAAAATACCGATTCACAAAAAGTTCTAATTAACAAGACCCAAGACACAAAGTTGCCAAAAGTGGGAAAATGGAAAGTTCTTCCCCTTGAACCTTTGTTGTTTTGTGTGTGCCTTCGATCAAGAAAAACTTGTAACAAGGTGTAAAACAAAAGAATTGAAAGAATGAAATAGAACCAAACTATAAGGTAAGAGACCCAAGACACAAAGCTACCAAAAGTAGGAGAAAGTTTTTCCCCTCAAGAACCCTTGTTGCTTTGTGTGTGCTTTCGATTGAGAATAACTTGTAGTAGCAAGGTGCAAAACAAAAGAACTAAAAGAAAAAAAACTCCAAAGTAAAAAACCTAAGATGATGCCAACAATCACCAGAGATTTGTTGAAAACCCTTGTCCTCCACCATTGAAACACAACAAAACTCTAATATCAACGACCAAGAATGTTGCCAACAATCACAAGAGATGTTGAACTATTTTGTTCTCCACCACCTTTGCAATTTGAACATACAACTTTCATACCAATGTAAATGTGATGGTGAAAATAGAACTTGCCCAACATTATTCAAGGTTATGACACAAGGGATATTTAGAACATGGACGAAATTGGACTTCTCTAGAAAGGTGTGCCAAATCGTAGCTTGGTACTGCAAGGAAAAAAATGCAAAGCATGCAAGCTGGCCAAGGAAAGATTTACCATTGCTCTTCTTTGTTCAACAACTAGTGAGAAGTTTAAAACCACTAGTGATTGGTAGTTCGCAGATGCCATGAGCTTTCAACAAACAACTGCCTTGTCGAGTCATCTAGAAGGCAAACTCCAAAGCATGGATGACAGGAACGATATTTCTGGAATATCTTCAAAAATTCAACGCCAAAATGCAGATCGAAAACCGGAAGGCCCTTATTCTTTTCGACAACACTCCTTGTCATCCAAAAATGGAGCTTTCCAACGTCAAACTTATTTTCCTTCCACCAAATACAACAACAAGGACCCAGCCTTTAGACTCTGTGTCGCAACCCTAGCTTTGGGCTCGCGACCAAGGCAAAGGGGTTGCAAGGTTGCGGGCCAAGAGGAAGGAAGCCCGGGAGTCAAGGCAAAGGCATTGCAAAGGTGCGGGCCAAGAAGAAGTCCGAGCGTCACATCACAAACTCTCGAGAGTGTTAGAAAGTGTGAGGGAGTATGTGGGAATGATAGAAAGCTCAAAATGAATATTGTAAGTTGCAAGTTGTTGCAAAAAGTGAAGGAGACATGCGCATTGCAAACAACAAACATAACTTGTACAAACCATAGAATCCCTAACCCTAACCCTAATATGCTGAAAAGGTATAAATTGGGTACTACAAAGGTGTCCAAGTTTTGAGAGATACCCTCTCCATTTATTTCCCTTTGAACCAAGTATGCTTATAGCTATTTGAATTTTTAAAAGTTCCGATTATGAGGTGGGGGTGAGTACCAACTTTTTAAAATGACCAAGTATGAGGTGGGGCTAGTTCCTTAAAAACTCAACACCCAATATATATATACCTGAAGTAAAACTTGATTAATATCCGATGGACCCTCAAATACCTGCCCAACACTAGTTTTTTATTTGCCATTACAACAATTAATTAGATTTAGACTTAGGTATTAAGTAGGTTGTTAGCTATTTAGGAATCTTGCAAAAGCTTTACAATCCATTCAAACACCTTGTTGTTTCTTACTATGTCTCCTTGGGATCCTCACCCGGATCGTCACCCATGAGGCTACTTCATAAATGTGGTAAAAAAAATCTTTTAAGGAACAAAGTTCTATTTGAGCTTGCTAATTCATCATTCTAATGTATTTTATGTTGTTAGTCTTCCACTACACATTGTCCAAATAGAATGTGGGTTTAGCCACAAATTCTTGGATGAGCAATGTGTGATGGACACAAGCTAAATTAGATTTCTTCTACTTGTTCCACCTAGCTAGAGTCAAGTCAATCATGAACATGTATGTCATGTTCCTCATGAAAGCTTGGGGATATTGCATGGAGACAAATTCAAATCTGGCTCAAGATCAATCAAGTTACAATATTCAATATGAGTAATTCAACCCCTATCTTCTGTGCCACAAAAGATCAGGCTATTTTGAATTCATCAAGGTTTCCATGTTTGCAAACCAAAAAGGTGCACAAAAAGATTTATGCTTGATTTGGCTTTGAAGAATAGAAGACTTCATAAAATAGATAAATTAGAAATTATTATATCACTACAACCAAATGGATAAGTATTAATGCTCCCAACTATCATTGGGGTGTAGTTCAGTTTTATGTTTATGCAATTGGCCATTGATGATTCACTAATTATTGTAGATCATAGGATGCCAAATGCATAAAGTGAATCTTAATGTGATGTTGAACTTTTTTGTTTGTGGAGCACCCAAAATTCCATACATATGTTCATCACAACACATTTAAGACATGGGACATTCCCAAAGATGGAATTTGTCTTAGTTTTTGGTTTGGCTTTACTTAGCAAGCTGAAAGCAAAGAAAGTGGCATTAATGTACTTGTCATGACAATACTTTTCAGAACCAGAAATAAAATGAGAATTTTTCATTTGCAACAAAACTATACCAAGATAGTTTTCTTGAAAATGCCTAGGGGTATCTTTGGGTTACTTTGTGGACAAAAGTGTTGAAAGAATTGTCATAAGAAATGTTTCTAGGTATTCAAGGGTTGGTGATTTCCTCCAATAGTTTGCCAAAATCTGAAAGAAAGGATTTTTGGTTTTTTGGGGCGTTTTTGCTGCACAGTACAAGACCTGTCATTTGCACATATGGGCTTGTGTGAGTGGGCTCATACCGGGGCTTCTTTTACGTATTTTGTGATGTAGTCAAAGTGGCAATCATTGAGAAAATAGTTTAGCCAAATCTGGCTATTTACTATATATGAAATTAGAAAAAAAAGAATCCTTCTATATTCTTAGATACCTACTGGAACTTATCATCAAAATCTGGAGATTTGGAAAAAAAATTCTTTGAAATCTAGCGAATTTGGACCATTTTTTCCATGAAAAATACCTTGTATCAGTCAAGATTATATTTTCCAGGTCGAAATATGGCGAAAATTCGCTAGTAAAAGAAACTCTGGCTCACACTCGCCCAGCCATATGTTGATGACAGTCCAGAGGAGAAACTCTTCTTGCATAACAACTACTACAGCTTATGGTTGAATTAGGTTGAGAATTCTAAACTATGACAAATTCCATGCATGATTTCTCAAAGGACTGTACTTGTGCACAGTCTGTGTCACGTCATACAATCTAGATTTGTTGGATTGTGGCCACTGCCTTTCACCAACCTACCTACATTAGGCAGCTTTGACTGGTTTTGAGCCTTGGTGGTAGGTTTTGAGAAGCAATTCGTACTCCAAATCAGCAGGCAAAATAACACCACCCTCTGACTTGTTTTGCCAGTGTCCACTGATCAGCTCCCTGTACATACTACATAGAATCAAACAAGCTGGAAGCCTTGTCAATCAGGAAGCTGATCCACTAGCTTTACTCCATCAAGAAATTCTGGCTCTGGGCATTGAAATTGTAGAGGCAAAGCAAAGCATCCCCCAGCTGTCTCCAAATGTGGATTAGATACTTGGGCTCTTAAACAATGATGGTTGACTACGAAAACAAAAGAGCCTGTGGGTTTGAGATTGTCAAACATACTAAGAAGTTATCCCTTGTCAGGAGGTTGGACTCTAAGGTTTTAGGTGGGGGCTTCCAATTTTAGGGTAGCAACGCCTCTTATTTAGTGCCTGAAAGGCTGAAAGGCAGCAAGCTTGCTTTGTAAAAGTTTGGCCTGGTATCATTAAACATGGTGAGGGATAAGGTACCTTGCCTTTCCCTCCAATGAAATGTGAAATGTGGTGGACTGAGCTTGTTGGTGGATGTTTAGCGTCTTTCTGCCTTGAGGGTGTGTCAGCCGCCACAACTACTAGTAGGTGGGGTGGGCTACTGGATGGCAGATACCGATCTGTCTTTCTTTCGTGTTTTTTTTTCCCTCAACATAAATGGACAAATCCATTGCAAAAAGAAATGGACAACTGCAGGGCCCCAATACATGAGACCGGCCAGCAAGGACCTGGGCAAAGGGTTAACCAAAAGCTACCAGATACTGATCCTTCATTTCCATATGATCTACCTTCTTTCCTCTTGCGAAGCTTTCCTCTTTACAATCCACATCTTTCTGACATTAAAAAACCTTCAGTTCAAAAATCAGCACTGGGATCAAGGTCCCATCTTTCTTTCAAAATATTTGATCAATCTTTTCAGGAAACTGACATCCAAGCAGGCGCAGGTTTCATTGCCTGGAGATCGCGTGGACGTGGAGCTACTCCTCCTAGGTGAGTGCCGTGGCTTCAGACAGCTGTGATGAGATTATTGGGATAAAGAGGTATCTGTGATCTGTTTCATTGATCACTTGGAGCAGTTCTTTCCTTGTTTTGGGAGAGAGGAGCTTATGGGCTCTGTCAGAACCTATCCAGATGAGCCCAAAGGTCCTTGCTGGCCAGTCTCATGTATTGTATGTGAGACATATGTGAGACCAGGACCCATTTCAGCACCCAGCCTGGCTTAGCTTAGTTTTGTGAATTCTTTTAGTTTCTTTGTATATGCTTTTCTACATGTTAGCCATCATCCTGGTTTGAAAACCAGAGCTCTGTCCTTCCCCGCTGGTTGACTTTTCTTAAGGTCCAAAGCTGGAGTTAAGGTGGTGGAGAACTAAGTTAACTGACGGTTTCAGAGCCACTTGACACCATGTTGACCCCAGATCACCATTGAACTCTATGTGCAGACACCCCTAACAATTGAGACATTCAATGGTAAGTAGAAACATTCCACAAGATCGAGGAGCCTGGAGAGACGGTTTTCTGGGTTCACAAAAGTTGGTTGTGGTTTATCTTGTGCAGATAAACATGTCCCTAACTCATGGAGTGGATGAGCCTTCCTCTTATCAGGCAATGCCTTGCAACATCCATCCAGACTGGGAATTCATTTGGGGCATTTTGGTGGGAAAAATGCACCATAAAAATGGTCCTCTCCCAGAAGCTAGCTCTCTGTTTACAGGGTCAAAATGTGGAGCTGCATCATATTGATGATGAAACCCTGCCAATCATAAATAAACCAAAGCACCCACAAAGGGGAAATACAAGGAACAAAATGGAAGGACTCACATCCAAGAAGACAAAAGAACCACCTAAGAGGGCTAACCACAAGGGAAACATCAAGTTCTCAAACCCCCTCCTGTCATGCACAGTTGAGGAAACTAGGTGTATGTACACTCAAAACCTATATTATGTAAGTGCTATTCACTTGTAGTGCTTTTCATATAGGAAAGAAAAGATCTACTGGCCATCATCAAATAGTACACTAAAATCACCGAGTGGGGCAAATGAGATATCCTTAAAGTGACAGCCAATTGTGTGCCTTCTCTCGTCCTCTCTTTGACATTTCAACCTCACTCGGCACATATCCTTAAAGTTTCATAAATTGGGGCCCAAACTCGTAAGAAAAGATGAATAGAGGGTCAGATTTTGAACACCTAAACCAGAAAACACCTTGTCTACCTAGGGGTCAACCTACCTAAGGTTAGGGGCCTACTTAGGTTATGTACCCACTTATCTAGTGTGCCCACCTACGTACTTGCCTACCTAAGCTATCCACCTTCCTACCTAAGCCTTCAACTTACCTACCAACCTCCTTGCCTACCTATGCTACCCACCCTCCTACCTAGGTCCCCTACTTACTTACTTGCCTACCTAGGTTACCTACCCTTCTACCTAGGTCTTCAACCTACCTACTTACTCACCTACCTAGGCTACCTATCTATTTAGGCCATCAACCTCCTTTCAAAGGCTGAATAGGATACTTAGTCCCATGAGCCCATTTTGGTGTCCCATGGGACCAAGGGCATTTTGGCTGCAAGTTCTCAAAAACAAAAAAGCCTACTGAGCATCCAATGAGGGAAGTTCTAGGAACGTCTCCAAGAAACCATTAGTAGATCAAGTCCCATTCCTTTCAAAGACCCTCTCTGGATCATTATTCTCACATGAGCAAAGTCTTTGGATGGATCTCAGTCCTAAGTAGTCCTTAGGTAACTCCAAGTAATCCCCTATTTAATCCCTTGGTAGCCCCCTATGTAGGCCCTACATAATCCCATCTTGCATTATGAGTCAGTCCTAGAAAGCTTTTCAAATAACCCTTACATATCCCTTAACCTAAAAAGTTCTTAACTAGCCCCATAGTTAAGCTCTATGTACCCCCCTAAATAGTCCTTATGTAACCATAACCTAAATAGGTCCCTAGGTGTCTCCCCAGAGCTGCAAAGCGCCAATGGGTGTTGAAGGTCCTATTCAAAACTTTCTTTTATCCCCTTAAATGGAGTCTAGATTTGCACAGATACTTTTGAACAAGTACAATATTGATGAAATTTGGCATACACGACATGCTCTAAAGTGGATGACATGACAAGGATGGATAACACAACAAGGTACACTGCACCTTGCTTTTCTGTCAAGTTACCCTAAGGTTAAGTGGAACTGCACTCTTACCGAGAGCATTCACACATTCAAGGTCAGAATGGCATCCTGACAATGCTGCCGCTACCCTATATAGCATTTGCAGACAGGATTTGGAAGTAACTTTCAGGAATAGAGGAGGAGATTATATGGGCAAAATACTTCCGTTGATGTTTAGAAAAGGAAGGAATATTATGTAACACATCTTTGTTAACACAATTTCACAACTGAAAGCTGATTAATATCTAAAATCCTGGTAGAAAGATGACCCAGAACCAGGGTTTTTGTTTAATTTGGCGAATTTTGGTGGTAGCTGGTGTAACCATTATACAAAAGAAGAGATAGCCAAAATTTGGCTACATGTCAGACAACAGAGTAGAATTTTTTAAAGATTTCCTGCCTTAGTTTGGCAAGCTTAAGTACCCCTGTCCCCCCCCCCTCAATCGATCTGTCCAGCGCTTGTTTTTCTTGTCTTCTTGCACATGTTTTTCGGCCCTGCATTATTCTGCATAAAACCATGCAACATGGTTCTACGTGTTTTCTTAATTTAGAAAAAGACTTTGTTGTTTTAATTTAAGAAAAAACAGCAAGCTCAGCGAATTCAGAACATGCTAGAATTCAGCCATCGGCATAGAGTGAGACACTGAGGAAAAGTTATTTCTTTTCTATTTGAATAACTTCCACAGTCAAAAAGTCAAACCCCGCAGCAGAACCACACGGTTCTCCGCAGGGTTGCACTGTCAGGCCCAGAAAGGGCGCCGGACAGCGTTCGATTTGTAGAGCCGGGGGGCGGGAGTATTTAGCGTCTCGCGTTTGGCGACCTGGCAGAACCTACAGTCCAAATATAGCAACTTCAGACAGATTTTTTGCCTCAAAATATGGTGAACTTTTGTGAGTGAAAAAGGAATCTTGCGACAGAGAAATCTGCTTTCTGTCGCCTAGGTACGAAATTTCGCACAGAAAAACATGGAGCTGCCCAGAGCCAAGCTTTTGTACTGTGTGCCATCCAATCAGCTCTAGATGATGTCAGTTCAAATTGAATTCAAAACATAAATCCTGATTCGATAAAGAAGCCGGCGGGTGGCCATCACAACAACAAGAACAACAAGCATCTCCAGATTTATCAGTGGATTAATGGGTTAAGGTGCAGGTTTCAAGTTGCAAGCTCTACCTAAACTCAACTACTGCGAAGACGACAAGGTACCTACCTACCTATGGCATCCTAGGAAGAAGAGAAAACAAAATTCAATTACAGTGGGCAGAGTATTGAACAGAACAACTACTTCCTGCTCGGCCCACCGTAATGGATCAGGTCTGATTTTTTGTCTCTCTATGGATGAGATGAGAGCGTGGGATGCCCCCAAAGTTATACATAATGTACAGTCATTTTGGAATATAAGAGGCTTCCAAGAATTAAGGGGGATGGGGGGATGGATGAGTTCTATCTGGAGTTGGAATTTAACTGCACAACTTGACTACAATTTCTACAAGAAAATGGAAACTGTCATTAGAGTTTGATTCAATGCTCCAATTAGGTTCAGATGAGATTGTCACATTTGCAATGAAAGAAGATATGGTGTCAAGTTTATATCGACATTCATCATTGCCCTAATTATTTAGGGAGTTAGGTGCTTGTCGCTTTAATCATAGTTGTTAGGTTTATGGTTGATTAATGTCCCTTCCTTTTTGAAGCCTTAGAACAAGTCAATAACAGCACATTTCCTTTTCAACAACACCTCAAAACGGCATGTGATTTTCTACCACCCCCAACATGTGTGTGTCTTCTTCCATTTGAACAACTTGTCAAGCAACAAATGATTCAACTTCAAAATTCCATGTCGGAGCATTTGCACCATCATACCTTTTTTAGTATGTTTTGTAAGATTATATTTGAAGCCCATCATGCTCGAATTTTATCATGTTTTGGCCTAGGGGTGGGCATTTGACTTATAATTCAACTAATCTTCCTAACCTTTTGACTATTTTCCCTAGTTTTTTTCATAACACTTCGTACACGGCTTGGATTATCCCATCCCTCGATTGCAAGCATCCCTCGATGTGTGTGCACACATCCCATTGACCTTATGGGTATCCACCTTTTATGTTGTTCATGGCAACGAACACATTGGAACCCATGATGCAATTCACAACACCTTTGCCACCATTGTGCGAAATGTTGGCTTCCACATGGGACAAGAACAATTACATGTGTTTTTTTCAACCACATTTAGCTTCTCTTATCAACGAGTTAACATTATGTTTACCAAAGATGGCATTCGCACTCTAGCTGATGTTGTCATTGTCAACCCAATGCAAGCCGATTTATTTCCCCAATTTTGCACAACACAAAAATTTGTCACCTTCGATGCAATTCAAGCCAAGGAAAAGAGCTATTGCATTCGACACCCCACTGATTAATTCCTCCCCTTAGCAATTGAAGCATTTGGTTGCTTACACAAACATGCCAATGTGTTTTCACACAATTATGCCAATGCCATTTGGAGTTTGAAAGGGCCAGGGGGCCCTCATTTTTTTACCTTGGTCACTTTTCTTCATAAAAAAGATGACAAAAGATGCAAACATCCTCCATCTAAAGTTAGGTAGTAGCCATAAGCTTAACTACTTTTCGACTTCCACCCCTTCAAAACACACCTCCCATCACCACAGCTAATTTATTACAAGCTATCGATTTTTGACATATAAATATGGCCGACCTACCACATGTGGTCAATTATGGACATGGAGAGATTTTGACACTTAATTTGAGCCAACTTGATGTCCTGTCACTTCTCCTTTTTTCTTAATTTTATTCTTTATACATTTTCCTAATCTACGATGTGTTTTTTAATAAAGTTTTACAAGACTTTAATGAAAGAACAAGTAACTTGCCAAAAGAAGGCTTTGTTCAAAAATATTTTTAAAAAATTGACTTGTGTAAAAAGATGCAATGTAAATGTTTTCCTTATTATGAACTTAAATTAAACATATGTATATTCGTAAAGTTAAATGTGTAATTTATATGATATTTTACCTTATGATCAATTTTTTCATTAAATAATATGTTTTTCCAATGAAACAAAAATTCATGAAAATATGGATATGAGGTGTTGAAAACCATCATTATTATCACAAGTCAAATCTGAACAATTTCATTTCTCATATGACAATATCATAATAGATTATGAAATAATAAAATTTTCAAATTCATAAAAAAATTATTAATTTTTGAAAAAAATAACCATACATTTTGTCCATGTGGAAATTGACCCTATGCTACAATAATTGTTTTGCTATCATGCCAAGGCATCATCATAACTCCACCTTTTGTATTCTAGGAATTAGGTTTTATGATATTACCTTTGTAGTTGTAAAAAAATGATTGGGGGAGGGATAATGTTTTCCATTTTGTTTAATTTGAACAAATGATGACAGCATTTCATATGGGTGCCAAGACATGTTACCAATAACACATCTTAATTATTCAAATTGTGTAAATTTGTTATATGCAACAATGAAATGCCCCCTTTTTTTAATGGACAAATGGTTGGGAGGGGCAAGGAAAAATCTTATAATAAATATTCCAACACATTGGAATCAATTTCAAGATAACTTTACTTTTAAATGAATATGTTTATAATGTCTTTTTTCTCTTTTAGTTTGAATCGTAATTGAACATCCTTGCTTTTTAGCAAAAGATAAAACATACATGTTACAAGATTGTAGCAAGTTCGTCTTGAACATGAATTGCATCTAATTGTGGTGTTTTTATAGGGTAGGGAATTTTCCCCCGTCGTTTCCAAAAGGTTGTTTCTAGTGTTGCACAATTTTCGAATTGTCATTCAATTTTTGGTTCGATTCTTAATTTGGTTTTCATGTGAAAACCAATTGACACCATTACATGTGAGAATTTAATTAAGAATTGACCTCCGATTCTCACATGAATGAGAACCAATCATGAAAACCATTTTTTAATTTTTTAACGTTTAATAATTAGATTCCGATTTTCATTTATAATCCAATTTGATTTTATTAGTTCCCATAGAACTTCCATCTAGCTTTCATAATATTCCATTTCAAGGTTCCTAAATAACAACCGCCAACTAGGGAGGCGGAGGCGTTGTTTAGGGTTAGGGATAAAGGAAAAATTATAAAAAGAAGCATGAGCTTCATTTTTCTTTAAAATTGTCTTTTCTCTTAATTTTGTTTTTTTTGCATTGTTTGTATTTTTGTTTCTTTATTTTGTTTTGGTTTTTCCCACATTGTTCTTGCACGTTATTGTTGTTACTCACATTGGTGTCACTTCCCTTTTGTGTTGCTCACGTTGGTGTTGTTTTCCTCTTGCATTAGTGCCATGCGCATAAGTATTATTCTCATTGTTGCTCACATAGATGTTGCTTCCCTATTGTGTTTGTGTTACCTTTCCCATATTTGTGTTGCTACTCTTTTTGCATAGGTCCTACTACCTTTTTTGTGTTGTTTTGTTGTTTTTCACACACTAGTGTTGTTGTTTATTGCGTTGGTGTTGTGGTTATTCTTTTGCTGGTGTTGCCGCTCTTCTTGCAAGCTTAGGTACCTATTAGTCCAACCTTCGTTATTGTTCTTTTTGTGTTGGTGCTACTATTTTTCTTGTGTTTGTGTTGCTTCCCCCCTCTTGACACGTGTAGGTCAAAACTCAAAACTTGGAGCACTAGACTTTCGACAAGCCTTGAGAGGTGAGGTTTTTTCCTTTTTTTTTTTTTTTTTTTTTTTTTTTTTTTTTTTTTTTTTTTTTTTTT
>Ga0116229_10000550_pt1 | contig 50689 bp, 51 predicted proteins | sample S1TSphgellanicum_3_FD_87313 | JGI IMG/M metagenome (GOLD analysis project Ga0116229, IMG submission 87313) | Host-associated microbial communities from peat moss isolated from Minnesota, USA - S1T2_Fc - Sphagnum magellanicum MG | ecosystem: Host-associated > Plants > Peat moss > Unclassified... | reverse complement strand
GGAGGCAGGAGGCAGGAGGCAGGAGGCAGGAGGCAGGTATCCCCATAAATAAATTTAGGGGATTTAATAAGGACGCAGTATTTCTCGCACTACGTGTCTCGAAATACATGTTTTTGTGTTTTTCAGACCCCTATGGCAGAGGGAAAAAAAATATACTTTCTACCTCCTGCTTCCTGCCTCCTGCCTCCTGCCTCTCGTTGGTGAGGGCTGAATGGCTATTATAATCCAGGAAAGTTATAACCTACACCGAGGATTAAACCAACATCTGTTTGATTAAAGAATCCCGCACTTACTGAAACGTTAGCAGTGAACTGAGCATTTAAAGGCACGTCGATACCACCAGTGACTAATACGGCAGTGTCGGAATTACTACCAGTTTTAATGGCTGCTCCTACACCTACATAAGGAGCAATAGCTAAAGGTTCACTATATTGATCTCCAAGGCGTTGAGAAGTAAAATCTAAAGTGACAGGAAGTAATACAGTTGCATTATCTCCCAGCACTGCTGATGGTCGAAATGAGAGCTTTCTAGTGAAACCTATTTTACTAATTATTGAGAAGTCACCGTCTGATAAAGATGAAGAACCGCCAGTTAGACCTATATTTCCGCCAATCCCAATATAGCTACTACCGCCACGGGTAGCTCTACCTGGCTTTATACCTGATTTTTTATTTGGTTCTGTACTTGGTTCTGTACTTGGCTGCGTATTTGGTTCTGTACTTGGCTGTGTATTTGGTTCTGTGCTTGGCTGTGTACCATCTGTTTGGGCAGTAGAGGGACTAGTAGCATTCCCTGGAGTATTAGGAGTCAAGGCTAATGATGAGGTAGCGACTGAACCCGGAATTGGTGTAAATACAGTGTTAGACTCTTTAACTTTTACAGTGGTAGATAATTTCTGTACTCTAACATTTTCAACATCTAAAGATGCAATTTCAACTTGATTGCTTGAGGTGGAGTTTGCTGCTGGCTTGGTTGATTGAGCTTTTGCTGGTAGATTACTGGCTAAAATGGCGAAAGCAGTGAGACTCGTCAAGCAGAAAGTATTCTTATTTAATAATATACTATTCACAATCACTCCTACAGTTATAGATCTAGGGATTTGAGGACTTAACTCAATGAATTTGAGCAATACTCATCATTTAACATCAAAAACCAGATTTTTACACCATCCTCTTTGTTGATATGACAGACTGGTATTTGCTAATATTTTCTAGCTAAAGATATTGAAACAGGGTAACTTGTGACCAAATATGCCGACACCTGCAATTGACGGACAAGACGTTGCGGCTATTCAAGCAGCAAAGACAGGCGTAGCTGTGTATGATCGCTCTACATGGGGTTGCATAAGCATTTCTGGTGAAGATAGGATCAGGTTTTTACACAATCAAACTACAAATGATTTCCATAGTCTCAAGCCAGGACAAGGCTGCGATACGGTAATTTTAACTTCCACTGCTCGGACAATTGATTTAGTCACTAGCTACATTCTGGAAGATGCTGTGTTGTTGCTGGTTTCACCTAACCGTTGTGAAATGCTGATGCAATGGTTTGACCGCTACATCTTTTTGGCTGATCAAGTCCAATTAACTGATATAACTGCGAGTACAGCTAGTTTTAACCTGATTGGACCAGGAAGTGACGCGATCGTGGAAAAATTAGGTGCGATCGCTATTATTGGTCAACCATATGGTTATCATCAGACTTTACCATTTTTTCGCGATCGCCAGGATCAAAATATGGGGCTGATTGTTGCCGTAGGTAACGGTTTGACTGCTAATGGTTATACTCTCATCTTCCCTAGTACAGAGATAGAAAATCTGTGGGAGAAAATATTGGAATTAGGTGTTCTCCCATTGAGCGATCGCGCCTGGGAAATATTACGCATATTACAAGGTCGTCCCGCCCCAGATTTTGAACTAACAGATGATTATAATCCTCTAGAAGTAGGATTATGGCAAACAATTTCATTTAACAAAGGGTGTTATATCGGACAGGAAACAATTGCCAGATTAAACACATACAAGGGTGTAAAACAGCATTTATGGGGGATACGCCTCAACGCTCCGGCTGAAATTGCTAGCACGATTACAGTGGGAGCCGAAAAAGTCGGGAAACTCACTAGCTATACAGCAACTCCAGAGGGTCATTTTGGATTGGGTTATATTCGTAGTAAAGTAGGGGGTGTAGGTTTAAAAGTACATGTAGGAGAAACAGAGGGAGAAGTAGTCGCAGTCCCCTTTGTCTCTCATGAATACCCATAGAAATTAATTCGCAAAAATTAATTCACAAAAATTAATTTACCACCCTACACCAGAACAAGATTCATCTATCCAGGAAGATAAATTCCGGGCATGAGTAACCGTTGAAACACCTGTTGTTGTGGGAGATTTGGGAGAACTAGCTTTTAATGAGATATATTCAGAGTTTCCCTTGTGGTGAATTTGGGTAGATGGGTGTAGAGAAGATTCCGTAAGTAGCGATCGCGGAATTCCATCCCCTATCGTTCGCCAAGTGTTTTGTTCCCGGAAATTGGTCTGATGTGATTTCTCTGAAGTTGCTATCTTTCCTGGAGCATGATGATTAAGAGTAGTTACAGAAACTACTGAAATCGGCTGCTGATTTCGTTCTGTCCCTCTGGCGATTTTAAATAACACCTGTTGATTGGCTGTGACAACCAAATCGACTGATGTTTTTTTCCCATCAGACACATCGACAATCTGATTTTTCACTGGGGATGCTGGAGATTCTAGCAAGCATAACTCTTGATCAGGATTAAAATCCAGACCTAAAGCGGAAATTATGCGATCGGGATCTTGATTTAAATCTAAAATAAGAGGGAGCATCTGCTGTAGTTCAGGTTCCAAAACAGATAGAGTTGCTAAGATATAACCAGATGAAGGGCGGCGTATATCGTCATAAGTATGCCAAATCTGTGCTTTGACTAGCCAAAGACGATTTTCCTCATAGTAACTCAGCCACTTCATTTTTAAGGATTGACGCAGCTGCTGAATGTCCATTAACTTCCTCACTTCCACGGGACAAGAATGCAAAATTTGAATATATTGTCTATTGAATCGAGCATTATGGAAATGCTTTAACTATCTCACCGATTACCAGGACAAGTATTTTCTGATCAACCAAGGTACTTCCTGGGGTTGAACTTTGCTAAACCAGACTATATCTGGTAAGAATAGCACTATTGGCCCATTACTACATCATCCCAAGCAACCACTAGCTGTAACTGTCACATTAGGTATTCTGACGGTTTGAAAAGCATTTAAAACTGATTTTGCACCTTGTTTTTTACAAGTACGATTTTGGCATACTCCCACGCATTTAGTTAGAGAATCTGGCTTTTGAGGGAAATTAGACATTTTTTGAGAGCAACATAAATGTAGTTACTCTATAGATCAATTCAGGATAAAATTAAACAACACTTTATTATCTTTAAATCTGTTGAACACTTGAATTAATTGACAGATGTTTTGTTAACTTTCTCTACTGTATCTAATTTAGAGGAATGGCTGAACAGTAGACCAAAGCCAGTAGAACAAGAGTAAAATCAATTTTCTTGATCTAATATAAGCAATTCTCATAATGAGAATATTCTTACTAAAGCACCTCATCTCAGTCAGTTCAGACTGCTGTAAACCCATTCTATTGTGACGCTCCTGCGTCGCTTAGGTTAAATCATCAAATGAATTCCGTCGCAAGAGAGATGGACAATCTGGAATTTTACCTTATTCTAATAGTAGACACCTTTAGATAATGGAAGTATGCCTTGTCATAAAAATTCTGCGCACACTCCCATTATTTAAGAATGTCAATTCCATTTTGACTTAATTTCCCCCACCTTGTAATCTATCTCGCGACAGATATTGAGAAAATTATTTTTTGCTCTTGAAAGAGTAAAATTCCCATTTGGGAAAATTTGCACAATCGCGGAATCCAGATTATATGAAAGCACCATCTCTGAAATCTTTGATTTGGTCAAACAGGTTAAATCATCAAATCAATTCCGTCGCAAGAGAGATGGACAATCAGGGATTTTGCTCTATTCTGATAGTAGACACTTTTAAATAATCGAAGTGCGCCTTGTCCTAAAAATTCTGCGCACACTCCCATTATTTAAGAATGTCAATTCCATTTTGACTTAATTTCCCTCGCCTTGTAATCCATCTCGCGATAGAGATGGAGAAAATTCTTTTTTTTGCTCTTGAAAGAGTAAAATTCCCATTTAGGAAAATTTGCACATTCACAAAATCCAGATCTGGATTCCAAGAAAGCATCATCTTTGAAATCCAAGATGTTTGTCAAACAGGTTAAATCATCAAATGAATTCCAATACTGTTCGGTTAACGAAAATTACCACGTAAGTAGATGGATCAAAATAATTATAACTATGTGAAGTTTTGTAAGTTCGACATAACTCGCTTGTGCTAAGACTTTGATTGCGTTGAAGCGCAACTACGAACTGAGGATTTTATTTTGCTGTCCTACTTAAACAACCCATTGTATAAAACCCACAAACCATTGAAAATGTTTGGTTACTCTCTGAGAAGCCGCTCCCTTCTCTTCGTTCCTCAACTCAATCTACGTATTTTCGTTTTTTAGCCTTAACCGAACAGTATTGAAATGAATTCCGTCAAAAGAAAGATGGACAATTAGATATTTTGCCCTATTCTAATAGTAGACATAGTTAGATAATGGAAGTGCGCCTTGCCCTAAAAATTCTACGCACACTCCCATTATTTAAGAATGTCAATTCCATTTTGACCTAATTTCCCTCGCCTTGTAATCTATCTCGCGACAGAGATGGAGAAAATTCTTTTTTGCTCTTGAAAGAGCAAAATTCCCATTTGGGAAAATTTGCACAATCGCAAAATCTAGATTACATTAAAGTACGATCTCCGATCTGGCTCCGATGAAATCCAAGATGTTTGTCAAACAGGTTAAATCATCAAATCAATTCCGTCGAAAGAAAGATGGACAATCTGAAACTTTACCTTATAGTAGACATGTTTAAATAATCGAAGTGCGCCTTGTCATACACCCTCATGTCTGAAGCCAGGGGCTTCCACGGCGCGATGAGTTTGGTGGAGTTTCTAATCTCCAACCTCTATTTCAGATCGTGTTTCTTTCTCGTTAGGCTGATTGCGGAGAAAATTTTTCTGGATAGAAGCATTTTCTATTTGATTATGACATCTTTGGGTAACGAACATCTTCGATTTAAATCAGAAAGAAAAAATTCGCAAACAGGTATATACAATGATGGTTTACAGCGTATTTCACACGCATGAGGTACATAAATGCCTGTAAACCTAGTAAACTAAAGGATATTCTGTACCTCATATCAATCAAAAGTGCTGTATTTGTTTCTTTAGCTTCCTTGAGTTTTTCCTTCATGGCTAAAGCTAAAAAATTACTAGAAAGCTGTTTATAAGTCAACTTCTTTGATCTAATATATTCCAAATAAGAGTTTGCTGCTAATTTGATAAAACCTTCCCAGTGGGAATAGAGAATGCAAATTCCGCTACGAACCAATACATTGTGTTTTTCAGTTGAAAAATTCCTCGTTTCTACCAAGGATTTGATTGCTGAAAGTTCCTTTTTTCGCCAAGCAAGATCCTCGGATAGCTTATTACTTAATTCTTCGGTAGTTCTGATACTCATACATTATTTGAAAATATCGTTCTACCCAGTGGAATCAAGTAAGGTAGTCTTCTGGATGCGTTCACACCCGCACCAGAGCAATTATTATAAGTTTCATTGCTCCAAACGCTTTTAATTCGGTCGGAGATTTCATTTATTGGAGGTAAATTTTCGTAATTATACCCAATTCCTAATGCTACAACCTCATATGCTGATAGTAAAAAGCCACCAAGAAACCTATCATTTTGTGCTCTATATCTTCTGAAGCTATCACTACCACTAGTTTGACTAAGGATATCAAAAGTTCTTTCAAAAGCTCTTTCCATACGGGAGAGGTTTAATTCTTGTATCGCCATTTCCCGCATTTTATCTGAAAGAAAAACGCTAACATCGCCTAATCCGTTAAGATTTGTATCATCTCGCTCAAATAAGAGGATAAAACGTAATACTAATTCCATATCATATTGCTCTTCGTAGAGTTTATCACTCAAAGCAATACAGGCTTTGAAGTTTTCCTGATTAGCTAGCGATCGCAATAGATCATATAAATCTCTGTTCAGCATCAAAAGAATGCAATTCCTGACTTCTTGAGGTGTAGCAATTGATCCTCCTGTGTTAAGTCGATTAAATAGCTCATATTTAATCATGGGATCGCTTTCTTTCTCAATAATATTAACTGCAATTTTTGCCCGCTTAATTAATAAACGTTGTGTTTGGGTCAATGAGTTGTCTTTATCATCTTTATCATCCCATTTTTTACCCTGTAAAGAAGGTAGATACACAGTCTTCTCTAAAGTAAACGGACATGTATTTTCTTCACCATGAGATGTTTTCAAAATACCAATAAATTGATATATAGTTGATAATCTTTGTAAACCATCAACAACATCCCAAATACCATCATCTCTTTGACTAACAAAAATTGCTGGAATCGGTATACCTAAAAGAATTGATTCTATAAAAGTTGATTTTTGGTGATTTGACCAACGAAAGAACCTTTGAAAATCTGGATGAATATCAATTTCATCTTTTTCATAAAGGCTGATCAACTCACCGATAGACATTGGATAACTATCTGTACGAATTTCTTTTCTGAGTTTGTCAATCTCTTCTTGTAGAGACATGGCTAAAAAACCTCCCAAGCACTATTATCTATTAGGCTCTGATAAAACAGTAAAAATTACATTATTTCATTTTATCGCCTGCTGGTTAGTAAGATCATAGCTTAAACAAATAGTAACGTCAAATTATCTCCAAAGTTCAGATTTAGACAATTTTTGTTTAATTCCTAAAATTTGATTCTGAGGAATTTAACCACAATCTTGACTCAAATTATATATTCAATCACTAACTACTTACACCATACTGCCAAGAAAAGCCAATCTGGCAAGACAGAAGCAGATTTTTGTGATTTACTGAAAATCTAACGCTTTGTGATAGAGGTTATCCATGTAACTATGTCAACAAATAGTTTATACTTAAGATTAAAGAAAGAGAAGTTTCCATCTGTAAATACTTAATCGTTCAAGCAGGTGAAGCAGTCCCACGACTGGTGTTGTCAATAAACTCGCATTATGTATTCTGAACAAATTGGTAGTGCTAAAATTCAGGCAGTTTCACCTAAACCTGCTATTGAATTGGCTACTCTGATAGAACTATTGGCTCAAGCTATTCCCATTCAGGAGAGTAAATCAGACCAGCCCGATTTACGACATCCTAATTTCCATCCCTTATTTGATTTCGATCGCCAGAAACGAAAACTGAGAATTTCTAGTTCATCGGTACTAAGAAGATTGTATGGATTAGAAGAATTCAAAATAGTTTTCGACCCTCAAAAAAATAAAGGATTTATTCAAGACTTGTCTTTATCAGGATTTGGGACTAAATCGGTGATTGGAGGAAATTTAACGGCAAATAGTACACTTAAACTAACTGCTGCTGTAGATAAGTTGATTGCGGCGATGGCTGCGCCCGCCCCTTGGGGCATCGCCATAGCTTTACCACCGGAAGCAAAAAACTCATTATCGTCACTGCTATTAGATAAACCAGCTCAACAACTACAAAAATTAGCCAAACGAACAGGTGCTTATTTTCAGAATCAATCCCAGATAGCCAACCTTGTCCCGATCGCCTTTCCCCCAACAGGAACTAAAACCAGTTCTCAAAATCCACCCATAGCTAAGGTGATCACAGCGAGCGAACGGATTGATGCTGAGGATTATTTTGGTCGATTGTGTAGTTCTGTCAGAGAATATAGCCAAAATCAGCTAAATTTGGATGAGGATGATATTGAAAATGCTATAGATGCTTTTCGCGCTGAAAAGGAACGATTAGACAGTCAATTGCATCGATTTATCGCTTTTTTAGACGATCAAGCTTTAGCGAGAGTCAGACAGGCGATTACTTTGGGAATTATGCAAGCCATCGCCCGATATAGTCAAGCTAAACCCCAATCCAAATATCAAGCTTTGAGTGAGTACGTTAATCGTGTTTCCATCTTATCGACAACTTTTACAGAAATTGATTACAGCGTTGATTTCTAACAACAAGACTCAACCAGGAGACTTTACCCAATTTTGTCCAACAATTAATTACCCAGCTAAAAGCAGGTGGTTATTCAGCTACCAAACAATTGATTCAGGATTTGCGAGAACGGGAAACTTCCATGAAAGCGATCGCCTCAGCTTTGATTAATATCCTTCAAACCAAAAGCGAGAATATCATTTCCCAAGTACAACAGCAATCAGCACAACAATTTATTTGTGTGAAACGCAGTATCATCGACTGGTCACGCTTAAAAGCAGCAGAACCAGGAACTAGAAACTTGCTCAAAACCGCTACAGATCAAAGTCAAGAAAATTCCGAATGGTTTAAACACATTGAAATTTGTCCTAGACCAGAAACACCAGGACTATTATTCTCAGTTTGGGTCAACACCCAAATTTCTGAACATAACTTAATTGCGAAAGATCAGCATCAAGCGATCGCCAGTCAAAGAAAACTCGCTGATCGACTACTACAAATAGTTTGGGTTCCTCGTTTATGGAATAAAGTTGAGGATGGTAAATGGGAATATCAGTTGTCTCCCAAGACGGAAAACGCTAAAAAATGGGTATTACCAGAAGCATTGGTGATTGAATATGATGTGAAAAGCTTAACTCGTCGTCCATCACATAAAGATCCTGAAGAACATAAGCAGTACCATGCAGCAGGAGTTGCTGCTTTTAGCATATTAGTCTATTGCTGTTTATGGCTAATCATTGACAAAATTAAGCAGAATGGAAATTCCAACTTTACCGCACTAATGCTTCGTTTACAGGATCAAGGAAAAGAAAGCGCAGCTACGAATGGAGACAGTTATGTTTACGCAGTGGCTCAAACTTTAGAAGCGATTTTAGCTGAAGATATACCAATTAGAATGCAAGGAGTGGTTTTAGAAAACTTAAAGCATGAACAAAATCAGCAGAGAAAATACATTCAACAAGGAATTTTTAATGCGCTGTTGAGTACCTTTCCTTTGGCGATCAGTACACCACATCCGCCAGTATTGGAAAAAATTGGTTTGATTTCCTATGCTAATCGACCGTGTAACGAGACGATTTTTTTAAGTTCTGACGAAAAATCTCATCTTTTTCTGACTCAAAGCTATACCACTACTGCGATCGCTAAACCATTCTCTGGGTATGAGCTAAAAGCCGAAAGAATGGAATCTGATATCATTGATTCTCCAGAACAACTACAAAAACAACGGTTAGTCCAAGAAGAAATTCGCCATTTGAAAAATCAAGGATGTCAACATATCATCTTATTATCCCATTCCTACGGTAGTCGTCGGTTGAATCGTACCTCCGATCAAAATTCGGCTTTAATCCCCAAGGAATTTTTGCAAGATGTTTTTCAGACGTTTCCAGATTAGTGAAGACCAACCGGATGCACTGGTCGCAGAAATTCGTCTAGCTTTTAATAGATTAGTCAAATCCCTTCCTAGCGAATTGAAACGTCAAGCTAAACAACTCAGCCAAGAACCGGATTTTTCCCAACCACTAAATTATCGATTGACGGAAGTTGTGGAAAACTTCTACAATCCTATGGAAGAATTTTCTCAACAGGAGGCGATCGCTGGGATTGAGCTGACCGGATCATTGACAAAATTCTTTAAGGATGAACCCCAAGTCCAATTTCAACAAGTTTTCTCGAAGTACTTTCAAGGAGATTCCCCCACAAACAAACTCCCTTTGCGCAAAATCCATGAAGCTGCTGTCACTACGGGTCTGATATCAGCCCAAACAGGAAAAGTCAATGTAATTGCTTTAGAAGGAAATCCCGGAATTGGCAAAACTACTGCTGTGGTTAACTTTCTGGAAGCACAATCTGACGGATTCATGTTCCTTTATTTTAGTCCGCGAGTTGTGATCAATCGAGATGTGATTGGGAAACTAGCTCGCAAACAAGAAGAACCTAGCGGGATTTTGACTATTACGACTAACGCCAACTTAATCGCTTCTGCTCCAGAGTGGTACAAAGAACAAAGCAAATCCCAGCAAAACCGTTATTTAGATAGTGCTGTAGTTGTAGATGGAGTTGTGGAACTCCAACATCCCGATTGTAGTATTGTTTTTCTGACTCCTGAGCAAGAACATGAAATTGATTGTCAGATGGTAACTTCTACTAGAAGGAAGCGATCGCTAAACGAGAGAGAAGACACCATGGAAGCGATCGCTCGTCCTGGAGTATTACGGACTTTAGCAACTTCCGCCCGCAAACTGCTGGAAAAAAATCCTCAAACCACAATCACTGCTTTAGGGAAGTTATTCAGTCAACCAGCCAATACCAAATTAGGACAAAAAGAGCGTTACCAGTTTGGTGGAAAAATTCCCACGGTGATCGCTATGGTAGATGAATTAGCAGGCGATCGCGCTGGAGCATTACTCGTCCACGAACTAGCGCAATGGCTTCAACAAGAGTTTATTGACCCATTTGAGAGAATTCCATCTCCCTTCACTTTAGATTATTAAAGTGGTACAAAAATACTCCCACCGCCAGGAGATGGGAGTAGAACAAGCTACGAAGTAACGTTGGTATCGTCTTACAGTTTATCCAAGTAAATGAAAATGTACTCGCAATTGACACAAATGGTGCTACGGAACAAATTTGGAAATTTACACTTGGGACAAATTACAGGCGTTGATGCTTGAAAGCTTTTTTCACAGTCTCTACAGTAGTATTTCTGCTCGCTTCCATTTCTACCATTCTTATAAGTGCTAAAGCTGAAACAGCGTGGACACCTCATGTTATTTCCTCTCATGCTCTGTTACAGCTTTCTTCAATTCCTTGAATAGTAGCCTACACCCATAAGCAGCGGTTTGGGAAATAATTAAATTGCCAAAACCCTTTTTCACGTCTTGAGGTTTTACTCCTGGGGTGAGCTCTTCAGTCATCGCTGAAGTGGCTAAACTCATCTGCATTGTTTGCAGTGTGAGGTTAAGTGTTGCTTCAAATTGGGGAGCCATATCCTTGGATAGCATTGGGAGCAAATTCTGGGCGAGCGATCGCTTGAATTCAGCCAGTGCTTTTTCTTGGAGGCGAGCCACTGCTTTTTTCTTCCACAATTCAGGATTGTCCTGAAATTGGGATTTTCTCGAATCGTAAAATTCCCCAAGTTTTTGACCGATATAATTCTGAGGTCTAGCTTTGGTTACTGCGATTCTGTCCAAGACCCAAAGATATAGCTGAACCCTGCAAAGTTTCGATCCTTGACCAGTATTCATAGTTTCTTTGTCACCAGATGAAAATTCATCCTTAGCCATACCCATTCTTCGTTTGAATTGACCCAATGACTGGAATTTATTGATTGGGTAAATTTGACTGATGAGCAAAGCCTGGGAGCGAATTGGTATGCCGAACTGGGTAAATACTTTCCGGTATGGCATAAATTCGGGACTGTCCAGTAATTCCAGAATTTCATTTTGTATCTCAGCTTCCCACCCCGCTAGGTCGCAAAGTATCTCAGCTAGTTTTCTGGTAAATGTAGAAATTTCTACATTATATTTTTTAGCAATTGATTTATTGTGTAGTTTCTGGTAGTAGTTACGGTTAATCTTGAGTTTTCTCTCCCTTCCCGCCAACCATGACCACAGTGGTATAGACCCATCTTCAGCTATCTGAGATCTAAATAGTGCAACTTCAGGGAATTCTCTCGCTAATTGTTGCCTGAGTCTGTTGATCGTTGGTGATTGAATTTTGTTAATTGACTGAAGCTGTAAGAACAAGTGTCTGATTCTAGCAACTTTACCGGGTTCAAACTGGAGAAAGAATTCCTCGTCTTCCCAGTGAAGTAATGCATAAGCAGCTAATGCCAAAGCATCAGCTTGATCGTTTTTGTCGGGTAACTTATTCTGCTTTCTATAGTGTACCGCTTCTTGATGCCCAACCCAAAGTACTTTTATCCCTTCTAGTTGGCAAACGTGTGCCCAAATCCAAGAGTAATGTACTCCAGTGGGTTCAAGGACTACAGCATCAGGTTTCAAGGCTAGCAACTTATTAACTCCATCGGCATCAGCTTTAAACGTTAATGGATCATCATCTCTTGAGCGTCTATTTTCTCTGAAATACGCTCTAAAATTCTTGGGAATAGACGTTAATTCCCAAGCGACGACGCTGTTTTTACAAACATCAAGCCCAAGTACTTTTTTCATTTTTCAAGGTTCAGTTTAGGGTTTGCATTTGCACAATAAACTGTGTTAAAATGGTCAAGAATCACCCAAATTAATGTGAAACAATTCACTTTTAAACCATCACAGTTTGGAGGTTTTAGCAGTAGTGAGTTCGAGAAGGGAGGAAACCATAAGGTCACTTCAAACTAAAAACTCGTGCTACTGCTATCGCCTTCCACTCCATTGCTGGAGGCGGGACGAATTGCGCTACTCGTTCCGCTACACACACCCCAATGGGGGGTGTTTCGGCTGGTGAGTAAACCAGCCTCATCAGGCGGTTTTCAACTGGTCTTTTTGCGGTTTACCTCACAGTAATGATCGGCATATTCGCAGTTTTGGCTGACTCGAATATTATCTCGTCGATTAATTTATCCACTTCAGCATCAGTCATCGCCTCAAATTTATCTTTGAGGGAATCACAAAAAGCTTTAATTACCGCATTAGTGCGAAAGTCGGAAGTTTTACCTTCACGATCTCTACCTGCGATAAACTCCGCCATCTTGGCGGAAACACAGGAATTGAGTAACAGAACTCTTTTTGAGATTAATACGTAGCTGCTGGGTTCTTGAGATGCTTGATCATCCATTTGGCACATCCATGTATTTTTTGGTATATTCCTGCCACGCCTGATGGATTTCTTTGGTGTCATCTCTACCAAAGGCTTGGCAATCTCCATCACTCCAAGTAATCCTAGAAATCATGACATTGTCTGTGTGATGCTCGAACTCAACTTGTCTGGCTAGGGATAAATTCAACCAACCTGAATTACTGGTTTTAACCAGCCAAGCTGATGTTTTTAGTACAAAAATTCCATTAGTTGCCATTATTTTCTCCTTTAAGGCGATACTTTCATACTTGATACTTAGTCCTACCTTCCCGAATATCTACGTGGACTACTACTTTCGTAGACGATTTTTGGATTGCTAATTCCCAAGCACTTTGCATATTCTTCTGCTGGGAAATAGTTTTTAAATCTGGCAATATTATTGCCAGATTCATCCTTTAAAACCCAAGGTAACTTCTCCTGATAAGATATGGTCATAGACGCTCCTGTTTTTGGTAGATGGGAAGTAAGCGATCGCCATGCCAGGCGATCGCAATCAATTAAGGGTTAAAACGCGAGACGGACATAAAAGTTACACATCACCTCCTTTCTGCTAGAAAAACTTTATGCTGACTGCTTATTTGGCTGCTGAGGTGTATTTGCAATAAGCAATATCAGCAAATCCTGTTTATCACTCGCCGAGAGACGGCTTCTAAGAGACAAGCTTGTGTTGGATATGTTTGGTTTCTCAGGTTCCTGCCTCAGCAGGTCATGAGATAAATCTTCTATTAGCTGCAATTTATCTGCTCTAGTAAGCGAGCCTAGATGCTTTCCGCATTCCTTTTGTAGCTCTTGAAGGGAATAAATGAAATTATTCATGGTTACATCCCCTGCGAACTTGGGGTATTAGTTGCTCCATCAGGAAAAGCTTCTCGTTCTCGTGTATCTGAGTTAGTTGGATAGCAAATTCAGCATCGGTTTGGATTGGTGATGTGAAATGCTCGTCATTAATTGAGTGGGCTAGAAAGCCAATCACATCCAGCTTTGCAGCTTTAGTGAGGTTCCCAAAGTTGAACTCTTGAATCATGTTGTTAGCTCCTGGGTGAGTGGGAAAAGACTGCTACTGGGTGAGCAGCAGTCATAAAACCAATATGTGAGGGTGGTTCCACGGCGGGACGCTCGCAGTCGAGTGCGTGGGTGCTTTGCCCGGTTTATTGGAATGCCTTCCAAGGTGGGAAGGGGGGCTTGACTTCTGTGTTCACAGAATCATATTACAATAATGGTGTACACGAAATAAAAAGTCAATACTGTGAACACAATATTTTTTTGTGTTCACAATACCAAGGCAGGAACTAGAATAAGGAATACTTGATATGACAGAGCATCGGCATGGAAAAAGAAGTAAAGACAGCAGGAAGAAGGAAAGAACTCCCAGAAGAAGAAACGAGGTTGTCAGTCCGCTTGTCGCCGGAGGACAAGAAGGCCCTACAAGTCAAGGCCAAGGGAATGGGGTACAAGGACACCACTTCGATGATCAGGGCTCTAGCAGTGGGAGAAATAAGCATAGCGACCAAGAGCAACGCAGTAAATCAAGTTCTGGGGAAGTACTAGAGCAATTAGCATCTATAGAACAAAGATTCTACAGGTATGTACGCCATCACCAACGGGAACTTGATCGAAGTAAACAAGAAAGCAAGGAAGCGGAACAGGAATTTAAAGCAGAAGTTGACTCACTCAGGGAAAAGATCGATCAACTGGTGAAGCGTACGGGAGTGCCAGTATTTGATATTGATGCGGAAAACTCCAAAGACTCATCTTCATAGTCACCTATTCATTTGATAGGTGATTATTTTGTTTTTGGAGCAATGTAGGGTAATCAGGCAAATGACATTATCGTTATTCGACATCGAGGCTTACTCATCTCCCACGAGTAAGCCCGCTTTTACGCACGATCCGTATTGGGATGAAATCGTCCTAGAACCAGGAGTAGTTGAGGAAAGTGGACAAGTTTCGCTCCTATACGACAACTCCCAAGAACCGCCAGATCCAGATGATTTTTCATCCCTCGATGACTATTACGCTGCTCACCAACAGTGGGAGCAGCAATATCCCCAACTAGCAGCAGAATTAAGACAATCTGGATTTATTAAAACCGCACCAGATGATATTTCCTTAGATAGATGTGTTGGTGAGCAGACAAAAAAAACTGCTCACCAACACACCCAGTTTGTGGAGGAGTATTATGTGCTGCGCTATCGCAAGCCATATTATTACTATCGGTATGTCCATATGTCGCGGCGAAAGCAGTACCGAGTCTACATTGGGAGTGTTTTATCGCAAAAAGCGATCGCCATCAAAGAGAAAGTGATGGAAGCGATCGCCAGTGGAAAATCACCCACCGAAATCCAGCAGCTAATCAAATCAGCCAAGTCTTGCTGATCATGTGTTGGTGAGCAGATAAAAATCTTGCTCACCAACACACCCATGAAAAACACCCCAACTCGCATGGGGTGTTTTTTTGACTAAAGATCAGGTTAATTTGCTCGTACCATATATTACACACTTTCTGTTTGGTGAGCAAATAAAAATGAGATTCCCTCCAGCGCTATAAAGTCGCGATCGCTCCCCTAACTTGTTCATCACTGACGTGCAGGTAGTGCTGGAGCGATGAAAGCGATTTATGTCCCGAAACTTGCATAATTATCCCAGTTGCGATTCCACAATTGTGCATTTTAGTAATGGCGCTGCGCCGCATGGAGTGGCACGAATAGCCTTTACCAATTAATTCAGCCTTGATGATTGCACGCCGAAAAGCGTCATCAACACTTTGAAATTGAATAGCTTCGTTGCCAGATTGTCCAGGGAACAAATAGAACTGATTCACTAGCCCAGGAGTCATCAGCCAATAACGCTCCAGCAGTGATTTAAGTGTTCCGTGTACCGGAACTTGGCGATTTTCCTGATTTTTAGTGATTTCACTCCAGAAGGTAATCATGGGTTCAACCTTGCCATCTGAACCAAATACACTCACAACTGGCAATCGCCTCACCTCTCCAACTCTTGCACCAGTCCAGTATGCAAGTTGAAATATCATTTTGTGGTTTTCCCCCACAGTTGCATCAATCAACTTGTGAAAGTCATTGGCTTCAAAAACTGACGCTTTACCTCTTCCGTTTTTCTTCATCTGCTGTCTACATCTTTTGTTGAATTAATAGTTAAAACCTGTATATTCAATTGTCAAAAATATTTGATTTTGTCCAAAGCACTTGGTGTACCTCGTTTCTAGATATTTCTAATACTACATCAAATACCCAAAAGATGTAAATTTACTTTCAGGAAATAAGTTGTTATATGTATAGAAAATTCATAAATGATTGACTGTGAAAGATAAAAGCTGCTTTTTGACGCGAATAGCATGGAAGTAAAACAAACCCAGCTATTTACACTTGCCTTTAATAGCAACTCTCCAATAACTGCAACACCTATCGATTTTAATTTTCCCAGCTTAAGTCCAAGCAGTGACTTGGTGGAGCTAGTGACGAAGTACACTTTAAAATCCTTCAGGTGCAAAAGCATAATTAACTCTCTCGCACCTATCCCCTTTCCAGACATACCGCTAACATCATCACAGTCCGAAACACTTATCACAACACTAAACTTGGAATGGGGCAACCCACGTATTCAGTTGGATGTAGTTTTGAATGATGGAAGTGGTAATTACAATAGTATTGGTGCGATATCACTTATTAACATATCGCCATACCCTTATCGCAATTTCGACTTACTGTCATTGATAACAGATAATGATGATTTAAGTCTAAATAGTGGCAACTTAGCAATACTTATAAGCGATGCAGGTTTCGGTTTTTTAGGCACTGGTGATAGTGTCAATGTTTGGTGTGAGGTAGAGCAAACAACCTACCTACACGCTCTCTCACAATCGGCAATTAATAATGTCACTATACCAACACCAACTATCAACTTAAATGTAGATGTTTCTGGCTCTCCTAATTCTTCAGGTTCTACTTCTTCCAACCCCGTCACAGATATAAACGATATGCCATTAACTTTAGTCAATTCTTCAAACTCGCCTTACAATGTCGTAGCAGGAAGTCGATATTTTATTGATGCTTCGGCAGGAAGCGTACAAGTAAATTTCCCTGCCACACCAAATGACCTTGATGAAATAGAATTAATTGTATATGGAGGGGCTATAACTGCTAATTTTGGCACAAATCAGCAGTTCAATACCAATGGTAGTAGTGCATCCGGGACTATTACAAGTAATAGCCCCTCAAGCGACGCACCTATTGGTGGGAGATTTGTTTTTCATAGTAGTATTGGTTGGTTGCTTGAACCGGGAAATACGCTTGCTTTCTCTCTATTTACCGGCTTCTAAATATCACGTGAGCAAATCATCGGGAACAGGCCAAGGGTATTTTTCACCTGGGTATGGGTTTCAAGGTGATAATCCACCACACAGTTACGATCCCAGCACAGCACAACTTATAAAAGACATTCAATCCGGCAAAGCCAAAAGATTAAAACCCGAACCCGGACTAGGGCAAGATTTGTTAAATGACCTAGCTAAATTTTCAATCAAACCACCGTCAATGGGCGGCGATTTGTGTAATTTTACAATCTATCCTAATGGGTCTGTTTTTGGCTTGCAGATACCATCTGCACCAATAACTATAAGAAACCCTACATGCCCAATTGCATCATTACCACCCACACCACAAGTACCACCACCTAGTCCACTACCATCTAACCTTCCGGCAATACCGCCACCAATAGTCTGCTCTGATGGCTCCATTTTGGTTTGCTGGAATACCGCTCCTTGGGGGCGGATGACAGCAAGCCAGCTCAATAGTACACCATCCGCTATTGCCTCAATTCAACAATTTGTAGATCAAGAAAACCAGCAAGCACCAGAAGATGATTTTCAGGTGGTAACTGGCACTAATCAAATTATTGCTAATGGTATTCATGTCGCAAAAATTCACCCATCACAGCCAGGAGTAGTTGTTGATTATAGTTCAGTCGTTTATCTGGTGTATGACTGGGTGAACTATTCTCGTTGGGGCTTGACCGGACAGAATGGAGAATCTGGTATATACATTGTCCCGAATGACGGTGTTGTTACATCTGCCAAACTTGTCATAGGTTCTTATTATTTTTATCCACCATCATCACCAATTACTAGTCCTTTACCACCACCACCAACACCACCCATGCCAGACTGCAATTGCTGCGATTTACTGAAAGCCATTTATGCCCAAGTTCAAACATTGCCCAGCCCAATACCAATGGGCTGGAATATAAGACCGGAGTATAGTCGCCCGCAAGCTATATTCCAGTTTGCCCAAGTAGACAATAATGGAAATATTACCGGCTCTCCAAAATATGTAATTAATGTTCCCCACTTGAAGAATAATCAATCAATTACCGCGCTTCCTAATTACACAAAGGGGAATTGGGAGATAATTTACGTATTAAATGATAATTCTAAAATAACCGTCAATGCATTGGATCAAGCCAATGCAATGAATGTATTGAATGCAATTATTCCACTTTTAGACAGCAACTTCACTTCAAATGCTTATCTATCTAAAAACTCACTTGTGGTAACAAAAAAACCAATCAATAACACTTTGGTAAAATGCAGGATGTGCAAGTTTTACTCGCAGGGAGCATTTAATGATGTCCCAGACTGGATCATCAAGTTCTAAAAACAAATTACCTATACCAAAAGTGTATTGGCATATCCCGTGCGATATGACTGATGTCATGCCACTGGAAGATGCATGTCGGACTTTTTTTTATAGCAGGAATGCGTTACTAAGACGCATTAAAATGGGTAGATTAGTCGGGTTTAAAATAGGTCATAGATGGTTTTTGAAGGTGGATAAGTTATAAAATAAGTCTAGATTAAACGCAAAATAGACAAACATAATTAACACTAAGTCAAAGCTTGATTTTGCACCTAGCTTGCTATGATATTCACCAAAATCGTGCGGTTGTTCTGTCGGATATTAAGGTGCGACATACAAAACATTTATTCAATGTAGACTTTTCAAAAGCATTTTTCTATTGTTTGAATATCGATACTAGAAACTAAATGACTGCAAAGGTAAAACACCTGGTTGGAATTGTTGCTGGAACAACTGACTCCTCTGGCAATACTGTTACAGCATCAACTTCCCTCTTCATTCTTAAACTCCCCCCCTATTACGGCGGTACTGACAACAATATCAATGTTGGAAGCATTTTGGGGATAAACCTAATCGTACCTGGTACGACAACCATTCCAAACGGAACCTCACTAGCAACAACCGGACAACTGTTAAAGAGTGGAGTTATCCGCTTAATCAAGGTAAGGGTTGGATTGGCTGTAAGTGGTAGTGCTGTATCCACCACCAAGATTAAGCGTATGTACTGCCTTGCACAAAATGCCCCTAACGTTTCCCAAATCATTGGTGGTACGTTCACTACGGGGTATTTGATAACAGATGCCTGGCTGCCTGAACACTTTACATATGGAGCTTAATAATGACTGCAATCTTGACAGACCTTTACATCAAAGATAGCGAGACTGATGATGAGTTCTTGTTTCGCGGCTCGGCAAATGTTTATACGGCTAGCGGACCTATATCTGAGGCAACTGGGATTTCAAATGCCACCGACGATCAAAGCGGCTACCTTCCTTACACCCCAGTAAAGGAGCTAATACGCGCCGAAATCATCACACCGTTAGTGGTAACAGTTCCAGTCACGACCAATGGTGTTGTTAAAAATTATCGAAAAACACTCTATTACGATTCCAACAAAAACAAGAAGGACGTAATAGACGCACTAACCGCAACCACTTGGCCAACAGGCAAGGGACAAGGGCAGACAATTGGCGATTCAATCACCTCAGTAAGGGTTAAATCACGGACTTAAGTTAGAATCTCGCACTTAATGGATAGATGGATCTCTCGTCTTCTGATGACTGGAGTCTGATTTATGAACAAACCTTATCAGGCTCTCAGCTCCCTAATTTTTTAATTCCAGCTAATTTCACCAGCCAAATTTTGGCTATTTACATATCCGTGCCAAACGCATCAAGCACTTGGCATACAGGCGGATGGCTAAATCAGCAGCCGCAAACCGCTGAACTTGTTGATAGTTCAACCACTTGGAATAGCTATTCAAAGAGATTGTCTCTAGGGGGAAATATCATTTCGTTTCCCAATGAATTTGATTCCTACGAAATAGAGATTAATTTCCCCAAGTGGTTTGATTCAGTTTTTATTGCAATCTGGCAGTATAGCGGCTTTTTAAATAGTGAAATAACCACAATAGACACCATCGCAACGAATGTGTCTGAAATATTTACATTATTGACTACTTAATTTAATGATTAATATTGACAGTAACTCAGATACAACTAATCCACCTATCGGGTATCTGTCTACGATCAGTTACCTTGCGACTCAAATACAAAGGCTTACTGGTGGAACTGATTGGTATACGGCACCTGCTTTTTCGTTAAGTCAGTTATCTAATAATTGGTCTGTTATCAGCGCCAATTCAATACTTACACCTAACAGTAATATTTTACTTGCTGCTAACAATTTAGAGCTAACTTTCCCTCAAGGATTAAACGAGGGTAATTCGTTTACATTAGTACCACCAGCAGGACAGGTATTGCAATGTACCTTAAATTTCAATGGATACAATTTTAACTCTTATGGAGTGAGTGGATTACTTGGATACCTCACGATTAGTGAGCCCTATACCTTTGTATACGCTGGAGAATCATTAGGTATTACACCACTACTCACTCAACCACAAGTAGCTTTCAATGGTGTGAGCATGGCTCCCCCCACATCCACAGCAGCTACACAACTCACAGGGACAGTATTTAGTTCAACACCGCTAACTAATACCACAGCAGAAAGCGCTTTCGATGGTGACCTAACAACGAGTTTTGCGTCTTCTGTAATTCCAGCATATATAGGTATAGACCTAGTACCACATGCAGCACAGCTGCAATTTTTAAGATTTTTTCCAAGCATCGTAGGACAGTTTGGAGGGTACTACGAGGGTGCGCTCTGGGACTCCGAGATACAGGGCTGGAATGGTAGCTCCTGGGATACTTTATATACGATTGAGTCCAGCGACTACCCGACTTATGGAGCGATGGGGCAAGTCAACATAAACACAACTAACTCTTACAGCAAATACCAACTATCAAACAATGATTTGCTGTCCATCGCGGAACTGGAATTTTGGGGAAATTACACCAGTTAAATATGCAAGAATTGTTTGAGATTTTGCTACTTCTCTCCGCCTGCCCAGAAAAAAAAATTAGATTTCAAAATGTAGAGATAATTATTCATTCACCACACCATAAAATTTTTTACGGCGGTAAATCGGGTAAAATTCCGCTTTCTGGTATTTCTCTAATTAAAAAATGGGAAGGATTTGCAGCCAAAGCGGAACCAGATCCGCTATCAGGTACGCCAATCACCATTGGGTGGGGAGCTACTAAAAGAAAGGATGGAGGCAAATGGCGCTTGGGGGATACCATTACCAGAAAGGCAGCTGATGAACTGCTGATTTACCAACTGGAAAATATTTATCTACCCAAGCTGGAGAGAATCCCAGCTTGGGGACAGCTCAACCCTCACCAGCAGGGCGCTCTGGTGAGCTTTAGCTACAATTTAGGTGAAGATTTCTATGGTAGACCTGGTTTTGGTCGGATTACCAAATGCCTCAAGAACAGAGATTGGCAGAACATCAGAAAAATTCTTGTCCTCTACCGTAATCCTGGTTCCAATGTGGAGCGTGGGCTGAGAGCCAGAAGGGAGAACGAGGGAGAAATCTTTTTTGCTGACCATTAAAAAGAGCGATCGCACCAGAATTAATCCAATGCGATCGCTCTTTTTTTTGAGAGAAATGGGAGCAAGCGTTAGCTGTCGGATTCCGAGGAATCGTCCGAAGAATTAGCGAAGGACAGGACTACTTCATCTTCATCTTCATCGTCGGTAGACAGCGCGGTAAGGGTTGATGTGCCCAGGACTCCAAGCGCAGAAGTGACATCGGTAATCGCGTCAGTCAGTTCGGCACTCGCTCCAGTCTCCAACGACAATTGGATGCCATTAGCACTAGCGTTCACTCCCGCAAGAGCGGAAGTAGTTAGAGGTTTGAGCGCTACAACAGCATCGCTTAAGGCATCGGCGACGGTACTACCATCGCTAATTGTCAGAATCAGTTCCATATATCTAGCATCAGGAAACACTACCTACTTTGTATCACAGTAGTAGTCACTTCTACATCAATTGGGTCATCAGGTACGACATAGCATTCTGCTAGACCGTAATACCCTAATTGGGTATGAAGGTATATTTTACCCTTGTACCAAATACATGATGGCCCTCTCAAAAGGTGAAGTGGTAAGAGAGCCACCACGCAACTCATGTCATTTTGGTAAAGTCTAGCCTCCATTTTCCCTCCCCCGAATATAACCCCTTGCCACTAGTGCAAGGGGGAGCCTCAAATAACCACTTCTGGGCAGTAATTATTTTACCACATACAAAATACTCCCACCGTCAGGAGATGGGAGTTAGTCAAGTAACGAAGTAGCATTGGTTATCGTCTTACAGTTTACCGTTATTGGTAAACTCCCAATTAATTCTTGGCTAGTACAGGTGTATTGCGAATAATCTTGTGGGGATTCAAACTAGTTCTCATTGTTGCGGACGCTTCCTTGAGTAATGAAATCGTACTCAATAGTTATCTAAATTCTGGAAATACTGCTCCTGTTGACACTCTCAGGTCTGAAGACGCTGAGATTCTGCTGACAGAGTTAGATTAGGGAATACCCAAAACCTAATTCTCGCTACGACCGTGATTCCCAGATTTAATATTGAAGCCGCTTTGATGGAACTAGCTCAACTGATTTATCGAGGTCGGGGGATGTATACAGACCCAGAAACTAAGATGCGAGTTTCTGGAGATCATAAACCCCGGCGGTTGATCGTGTTAATCCACGACTGCTTTGTTGCGGAACAATATAGCGACCAATCTAGACGCTGGTTACGTCAAGCAAGCGACTTACTAACTTTATTAATGATGCTCCGCTCAACTATCCTCACCAGGATTAAAGGTGATGCGGGATTGAAAAACCAACGTTTAGCATTTGTTCCTGTAGGCGCGGTTGGAGATGAAGAGTTACTCAATATCATGTCCGATGATTTGTCTAACTTTCTGGGTGAAACAAAGGTCTTCCTCTATGAGGAACATGCTGAATCAGATATTGAGATTGTTAAGCGGGCTGAGATATTAACTCGCAAAATCTTTGCTCAACTGACTCTAGAAGGAAGTATAGCAGATAGAAAGATTAAATCCTATGTGGATTACGCCAGTTTGGCAGTTTTTTCTCAAGCTGTATCCCGCGAATCTAGCCGTTTGTTGACATCTTTAACAAATACAGATTTAATCATTCCCGAAAATTTGACTTGTATTGGTCCATTCTGGATCGAAGATTGGAGTCAACGCCAGATAGAAGAAAGGTTTAGTTTTGAAGGTTGGAGAAAGCATGTTCATGAGGAAAGTGGTCAACTTCTGGGAGCTTTGCGCACGATTTACGAAGATAAAAATAGGCGATTTCCCCAAAAAATCAAATATCCCGCTAAAGCACTGTACCAGTTTTTAGTGCGCGAGAAAGCAGCAGCAACCTTAGAATACGCAACATTACTTTTGATAGATGATTGATCATCGCTGTGATCGGTTTTAGTTAATTACTTACTGAGCCAAAGATACCCAATTGTTATCACAAATACCGTTGCTAATATTGCTGGATAGAGGAATATTAGTTGTAGTATCCACTGACTCACAAGCAACTGTTATTGTAAGTGGCTCAGAAGTAGCTACGTTACTGATTAATGTACCTACTGCTCCATAATACGCTTTTAGGGGTATTTGTGGTGTTGCATTAAATTGAATTGGTCCATTGCTATTACCAATGATTGTATAACCATAGTTGAGAGTTTGAGTTTGAATTCCTAGAGCCAATTGGTCTACACTGGTAGCGAACTGAGAATATTCTATATAGTAAGCTTGTTGGGCGCGATTAGTCGTACCAACATATACTTTAGCTTCAGCTTGCTTTGATTTATTTAATTGAGCCAGTAATGTAGGTAAAGCAATAGCTGCAAGTAACCCAATAATAATGATCACTACTAGTAACTCAATGAGAGTGAAACCTCTTTCTTTGATTTTTTGACGATGATAGAGATATTGAAGAAACTTAGTTTGTAATTCTGGCTTAAGCATGGGATCTATCATGAATATCAGAGTTAGTAATTTGGTATAGCAGAATATGGTTATGCGTATAATTACAGACAGGAAGAAATACGTAGATTAATTATACCATCATTCATAATAATGCCAGCTAGTTTTTAGTAAATCTACACACAACAAATAGCGTTGAGTAGCACATATTTACATCTCTTTTTCGACCACCAGTTTTTCCTGCTGGAATTAAAGATTCCTCTAGTTCCGACTATTCATGAGTCAGGATACGGTCGTATACTTTTATTTATTGCTCTCCACGGTATAGTCTTCACTTATATACAGCTTATACCCTGAGCGATTTTGTTTACGCAACTTCTCACTTTTTCCATATCCTCTAAATATGAAACTTGCTGCATTCACGTTCAATAGCGGAGTAAATACATGATTCAAGGTGATGCTACACCTTCACAATTAGTAAAGTTAATTTCTGTTGTAGAAACTGAAAGCGTGACTAATAAAGGAATTTTTATTGCTTTTATTATTATAGGTTTATGGGCAAGCACTTTAACTTTATTACTTGCATTAGATACTTATAAAACCCCGATTATATTGATATTATTAGCTATAATTTGGCAGACATTCTTATATACAGGATTATTTATTACTGCTCATGATGCTATGCACGGTATTGTTTTTGCCAAAAATCCCCAAATAAATCATTGGATAGGTAAGATATCTGTCATACTTTATGCACTATTATCCTATAAAACCTTAGTAGAAAAACATTGTTTACATCACCAATATCCTGGAACTGAAACTGATCCAGATTTCGACGATAATCAACACCAAAATGTCTTTAATTGGTATTACAAATTTATCAAGAGCTACTGGAATTGGCGACAGATTGTGGGATTGACCTTGACTTTTCATCTTTCACATCATATATTCAATATATCTTACATCAATCTTATTTTGTTCTGGGTTATACCCTCTATTTTGAGTTCAATGCAATTATTTTATTTTGGTACATTTCTACCACATAAAAGGACAGAAGAAGGATATACGAATTTGCATTGTACACAAAGTATTCCATTACCCGTTTTTTGGTCGTTTATAGCTTGCTACCATTTTGGATACCACAAAGAACATCATGAATATCCCCATATTCCTTGGTGGAGATTACCAGATGTTTATAATAATTAAGTAGTTCTGGGTTAACTGTTAGCAAAATCCAAAAACAGCTAAACTCAGCTACTCGGTTCAGTTAAGTATCTCGACATAATTGATATCACATCAATATACAAGACATTTATGATATAATGAGGTATTATTCTATTTCATCTTACCTACGCTATATTTTTTCATGCTAACCGAGTTAACTATTTGCAATTTTAAATCTTGGGAAAATACCGGACAGATGCAATTGGCACCTTTAACGGGATTATTTGGGACTAACAGTTCAGGAAAAACCGGAATTATTCAGTTTCTATTGATGTTAAAACAAACTGTAGAATCATCAGATCGTCAACTTGTGTTATATACAGGAGATGATGAAAAATCTTATGTTGATTTGGGGACTATTTCAGATATTATATATCAACATCACATACCAGGAGAAATTGGATTTGCGTTAACTTGGGATTTGCTACAAAATCTCGATATCATTAATCCAATAGGAGAATTAAAAGACATTAAGTATTCAATTCCATCATTATCTTTCAAGGCTGATATTAAAGTTACAGATAGCAGTATAGCCGTAAGAAGAATGACTTATAGTTTTGATGATAAAGGGGTTAATTATCAATATACAATGGAGCAAAAGACAGGTAAAGAAAGTCTATATGAATTATATGCCCAAGATCAAAGAATAAAACGTCGTCCTGGACGGCGTTGGCCACTACCAAAACCAATAAAAATTTATGGTTTTCCAGACCAGATATCCTATTATAAAAATGTGACTTTTTTACCAGATTTTGTTTTAGCTTTTGAAGAACTTTTTCAAATTTTAAATGCATCTGACCGCAATTGGAAAGATTTTGAACCATCTTTTAAGGAAATTGGTATCGACATAATATTTCTTTGTCCTGAATTAATGACTTCTCGTGAACTCCCATAAATTCTGTCTCGACACAAATATAGCCCCAATACTATTTGTTAAACCTAAGCCCGTTCTAAAAAAAAAGCACATTCTCTCCCCCCAGAGCCGCACGGCCCCAAAGGGAGAGAATATACATCCTAACAACCCACCCTCCTAGTACTACCTTGACTTGAGGGGGAAATATTGTTGGAAGATACTTTAATAGTAATTCAGCATTGACTGTTTCTCTTCCTTCCAAAGATAGATATTCTTGCGATAATATTTGTTCCAAAAGAAATAGCTGATTATGTTAAGTAATTACTATCCAGTAAGTATTATTCCGATATAACTGGTACTGATGGGTCTAAAGGAGTGGTAAAAACGAAATAAACTACTCCAGATCCCAGAATCATAATAGCAAGACTGAAAAGAATTATCCAACGGTCTGTTGGTTGGTAAGTATCTTCTTCAATGTCGCGACGAACAGAAAAATACTGTGTTGTCGAAAGCCAAACCGTGATTAAACCTACTAGGGAAAATACTAAACCTAATTTCCAACCATTACCTAAATGGGATAGCGGTGGTGTTTGCAAAACACGTAGACGCACGATGACAACACCAAAACCTAGAAGAGATATCCCTGTACGCATCCAAGCTAGATAAGTACGCTCGTTGGCTAAATGGTCTCGAATTCGTGATGGATTGAGTTTTCCAGGTTTTTTATGATTTTCTTCTGTTAACTTGGATTGTAGCTGCATTAATAACACCTTGTACAATATATGACGCTTCAAAATACCGTTAATTCGTCTTACTTACAAAACTTCTACCGGTTCTACATTTGTATCATCTTCTGGGACTATTTCTGTTAAATTTTTACCTAAAGCCAGGACTGAGACCATCATTAATAAACTTGTCATCATGATAATGCTTACCACATTAGGATCGTCGAAATTGTTCGTACCAATCAATAATGCTGCTGCAAAATTGCGTTGGGCTGTTCCTACTCCTAATACTCGTTGAGTATCAATACCAGGCCCTCCTAAAAGATAACCTACAGTAAAGGAGAATATAATAAAAACCGCACAAACGAGGATGACACCCGTTTTCAATAAAATAATAATTTCGTTGAAGTGTACGATTAACCTAAATAGTAAACCTAAACGTAATCCAGCACCAGATATTTTCATGGTAATTAGCTGTAACTTGACAGCAAGATCCTCGTATTTTACCTTGATCAATAATCCTAGTGCTAATGGAGTTAACATCATCAATATTAAGGGTTTGGCAATATCCCAAGAGTTAACTTGTACGCCTTCTAAAACTAAGGGTAATATAATTGGTACATAAAAAATTGTCCCTAGCATTAACAACATCATTAAACCTGTAGCAAAAGCTAAATTACCTTTAACTATTTGAGCAAGTCTAGGTAAAGCTGGCGGTCCTGATACTAATGCCATAATCATAAAACCATCTTTTATCGGTTCATCAAGAGGTACTATTTTCAAGACCAAATATATAAAAAGTGGTACAAGTACAAAGTTTGCTAGTAAGGATAAAATGACTAAGCGAATATTGCAAAGTGGAGCCCAAATCTGCTGTACAGTTAGTTTTAATCCAGTACCAAGCATAGCAGCAACTACAAATGCTAGAAATGATAATTTATCAATGATGGGGGTAATTTCATGCATGAATTTCTGAATCTTGATTTTTTTAGAATAGCGAATGAATTGTCTAAAATCGCCCTCACCCCCTAGCCCCTCTCCCAAAGGGAGAGGGATTTAGGGTGAGGGCTTCAGTTTAAGTTCAGGGTAATTTTTCGTAAATTACCTGTAAACGCAAACGGTACTTGGTATGTATCGACTACGGGTGTACCTGTGTCTCTACCAACATCAAAGGTTTCATTTAATCCTAGGCGATAAGGTATAGTTTTTTCAACTCGACCTTCAGCTACTTTTTGATCGTTGACGAACAAACTGCCAATTCCTCCAGCACCAGGAGCACCACCGTCATACTTAAAATCAAATCGTAGTGTAGATTTACCAACGGGTAATTTTTCAGGAGATTGGATGATGTATCGCTCTGTATTGGCCAAGTTATAAACATATGTTGGTTTACCATCTTCCAGAAAAAAGCCCCAACCAGCAAAGCGTCCACCTTGGGTTAATAGAATACCTTCTGTCTTCCCTGCTGGAATTTCTACATCAGCTGTAATGGTGAAGGATCTATTTTTCAGATTTGGAGCGCTACCTTCTGGAATACTAACTGTACTGGGATAGTAAGTAAATGTGGTGTGTTTTCCAGCGAGTGATGGTCTGCTGTTGACATCAAATCGTGTAGCCAGGCGATCGTCTAATGGTAAGACCTGATATTTACGGGCTTCTGATAAAAACAACTTTTGCAGTTCTTCCAGTTCCTTGGGATGATTAGATGCTAGGTCATTAGCTTCGCTGAAATCTTCTGTGATATTATACAGTTCCCACTTATCTTTGTTAAAGTCAATATTGACTGCACCTTCCCAGGGTAATCGAGGATGACGAGCCGCAGCAATCCATCCCTCATGGTAAATAGCTCGGTTTCCTAACATCTCAAAATACTGGGTTGTATGGTGGGAAGAAGCTTCTGGGTGATCAAATGTGTAGACTAAGCTAGTACCTTCAATCTCTTGCTGCTTCACCCCATTAACTTCCGTGGGTGTAGTAATTCCGGTTGCTTCTAGAATGGTTGGTGTAATATCAATTACGTGATGAAATTGGCTACGCAGTCCACCGTGGTCTTTAATTTTATTTCCCCAGGCAATTATTAAGGGATCGCGAGTACCACCAAAATGAGAAGCAATTTGTTTTGTCCATTGAAATGGTGTATTTCCTGCCCATGCCCAAGCTGCGTGATAGTGATTAAAAGTTTGAGGACCACCTAAATCATTTAGGGAGGCGAAGATCTGCTCTTTGGTCTCTGGTATTTTATTGAAGACTTTCAACTCATTCAGGCTACCTTGTAAACCACCTTCGGCGCTAGCACCGTTATCACCGACGATATAGATGACTAAGGTATTATCTAATTCTCCCAGATCTTTTATAGCACTGATCAAGCGTCCTACTTCATGATCTGTATGTGCCAAAAAGCCAGCAAAAACTTCCATTTCATGGGCATAGAGTTTATGCTCATCTGCTGAGAGGGAATCCCAAGCTGGTAATGCTTGAGGACGAGGAGTTAGTTGGGCGTTGGCAGGAATGATACCAAGTTGTTTCTGACGGGCAAAAGTTTCCTCCCGCAATTTATCCCAGCCTTGATCAAATTTTCCTTGATACTGATTAATCCAATCTTTGGGCGCGTGATGGGGTGCGTGGGTAGCACCTGTAGCTAGATAGGTGAAGAAAGGTTTGTCGGGAGCTATAGATTTTTGGGAGCGAATCCAATCGATCGCATGGTCTACTAAATCTGGAGTCAAATGGTAATCAGGATTATTTGGTGGTGTAATCCGCTTGGTATTTTCTACCAAAGCTGGACTCCATTGGTTAGTATCACCACCCAGGAAACCGTAAAAATAATTAAATCCTAAGGTCGTAGGCCAGTGATCGAAGGGTCCGACTGCACTGGTTTCATAATCTGGTGTATTGTGCCATTTACCAAATGCTGCGGTACTATAACCGTTTTGACGCAAAATTTCTGCTACTGTAGCAGCACTTCTAGGTACAATACTCGTGTAGCCTGGATAACCTGTTGCTAACTCTGCTACTACACCAGCCCCAACTGAGTGATGATTACGCCCAGTTAATAAGGCTGCTCTTGTAGGTGAACACAGGGCTGTGACGTGGAATTGATTGTAGCGTAATCCCTTTTCAGCTAAGGAGGTCAGATTGGGAGTTTCCACAGGACCACCAAAGGTACCTGCTTGCCCAAAGCCCACATCATCTAACAATACTAATAATACGTTAGGAGCGTTTTCAGGAGCAGTAACTGGTTTGGGAAAATCCGGTATTGAATCTTTGTAAGTTATGCCAATTTTACCTTTAAAAGGCGCTGGAGCTACTGGTAACACTTGTGATGTAGCAGCTAGAGCCGGACTGCTAATTGTTAACCAGGCGATCGCTAGAAATAGAGCTAGAGTTCGGAAAGTCAAATTTAACATACAGTAACCTGATTACAGCTATTTTTTTGGTATCTATCTTTGAGGAGAATACTGGAGAATATTTGCTGACTAGAGCAAAGCGTCTGTTGCACTCCTGGAAGCATTAACAGTCTGATAAACAGGGTGCTTAATTAAGCGAAACCCAATGTGATTAGTTCCTGTATCAGGAGATTCAGATTGTCGCGCAGATGGACGGTAGCTGCTACAATAGTTCGGCGCACATAGATAAGAGCCACCTTTGATTACATGTGGCGCTATTACCGTATTTGTTTTAGTATCAGAACTTTTATTTGCTACATGATTGAGACCATGAGCTTTGTGGGGTTCTACGCCAAACCAATCGGATGTCCATTCCCAAACATTACCCGCCATGTCGTAAAGTCCATAACCATTAGCTGGGAAAGAGCCTACTTTTGCTAATCCTAGATGACCATCAGCTTTTGTATTAAAAAAGGGGAATTTTCCCTGCCAAGTATTAGCTTTTGTCTCAGAATACCGGTTCCCCCAGGCATAAGTTGCGCCGTCTAATCCACCACGAGCAGCATATTCCCACTGTGCTTCTGTTGGTATTAATTTTCCTGCCCATTTGGCGTAGGCGATCGCATCTTGGTAAGCAATATGAACAACTGGGTAGTCTTCTTTGCCCACAATAGTACTATCAGGACCAAAGGGATGTTGCCAATTGGCACCAGGTATCCAATGCCACCAACTGAGAAACTCTACTTGCTGAACACCTCCTTTTGGCTGGAGAAATACCAGAGAACCTGGTAATCTCTCCTCATCTGATAATTCGGGAAATTCCTCTTTGGATAAAGGTAGTTCTGCAACAGTTGTATATTTTGTTGCTTCGACAAATTTGGTAAATTGGGCGTTTGTTACCTCATATCTATCAATACAGAAAGAGTTAACTGCGACATTTTTAATTGATCGCTCAAGACTGGAATTATCTGCTCCCATCTTAAAACTACCTCCAGGAACTATGACCATTTCTGGAGGACAAGGATTGATAGTAACTGCAGCAGCGGATAAATTACTCAATGGCAATATCAGCGCCACTATCTGAATGATTAGTAGCGTTAAGCAATAATATTTCTTCATTGTTTAAGCTAAACTACTATTTACCGATAAATTTATCGGAGTATATGAGGAGTATTCCATAATCTTGATGGAAAAACAAGTCTTTGAGCAAATTATTGATCACGCCTAAATTTACGGTTAATCTATCGGAATAATGGTAAATTTAGGACAAGGGTCATATATAATGTAAATTTTCCCGTAATCAAGTTGCTCAGGACTTGCTTGCTTGCAGGAAAATCGATTAAAATGAGGAACATACCGGATGAAATACGTTAACCTTGGCAAAACTGGATTGAAAGTATCCCGCCTATCACTTGGTACGATGACTTATGGCTCTCGTCAATGGCGGGAATGGGTATTGGAAGACGCAGAAAGTCGCCCGTTTATCCAACTAGCTTTAGAATTGGGAATTAACTTCTTTGATACTGCTGATGTCTATTCATTAGGTGTTAGCGAGGAAGTTTTAGGTAAGGCTATCAAAGAATTAGCCCAGAGAGACCAAGTAATTATCGCTACTAAAGTCTTTAATAAGATGGGTGATGGACCTAATGATAGAGGACTATCTCGCAAACATATCTTTGATAGTATTGATGCTTCATTAAAAAGATTACAAACAGACTACGTTGATTTGTATCAAATTCATCGATGGGACTACGAAACACCAATCGAAGAGACATTGGAAGCATTACACGATCTAGTAAAATTGGGGAAAGTTCGTTATCTAGGAATTTCTAGTGTTTATGCTTGGCAATTTGCTAAGGCTCTTTATCTAGCAGATATTCACGGTTGGACGAGATTCGTTTCTATCCAAAATCATTATAACCTAGTTTATCGCGAAGAAGAACGAGAGATCATACCTCTATCTTTAGATCAAGGAATTGGTATCATTCCTTGGAGTCCTTTAGCACGAGGATTTCTGGCTGGAAATCGCAACAAAGAAGGTTATGGCGAGACATTACGGGCAAAATCTGATGAATTCGCCCACAATCTTTATTATCAATCGTCTGATTTTCAGATTGTCGATCGCGTTGTTGAGTTAGCGGAAAAACGTGGTGTCAAACCAGCACAAATCGCTCTATCTTGGTTACTACACAAGCCTGGTGTGACATCTCCCATCATTGGTGCAAGTAAAATCGAACATTTGAAAGAAGCTGTAGAAGCTGTAGATTTGCTACTGTCTGCAGAAGAAATCAAGTTCCTAGAAGAGCCTTACCAACCTCACTCTATTTTAGGACACCATTAATTTTAGGAGCAGGGGAGCAGGGGAGCAGGGGGGAGAAGAAATTTCAGTGGTTAAGATTGTGATTAAGTCACTGATCTCTCAACTACATACTCCTTATAGCATTCTAAGTACTTTTCCCATTCTTCATTCTCCCTTGCCTCCCTGCTCCCCTGTCCCCCTACCTCCTCTTTCTCCTTCCCCTAAATCTGTTATGTAAAAAATATTCTAAAAAAGTCATTGTTTTTCTCTAATTTGTTGTACAATGGTTGTAAATAACGGTATTCTTATCGAGTTACTGTTATTCAAGGCTAAATATTTGTATTCTTACTAATCAAACCTTTTACCCTAGACGATTAACTTATAGCTGATGAGGCCTAGTTGATCAGAAAGAGGTGCAAAACTTTCACCCCCATAGATATGAATCGAATTTCTTGGTCTAATCTAGCAGCATTAGGGGCTGCTTTTGTTGCTATCATTTTAGTCGTCATTAAAAATCTAGAAGCTAATACCTCTAATCATCTGCTTAACGTTTCCTATGATCCCACTAGAGAACTTTACGCTGATCTGAATCAACAATTCACGGCAAAATATGCCAAAGAAACCGGAAAGTATGTAAAAATTAAGCAGTCCCACGGGGGTTCGTCTCATCAAAGTCGTTTGGTGTTGAATAATACTCTACAGGCAGATGTTGTGACGTTAGGAATTTATTCTGATGTTGATGTTCTACGTAAGCAAAATTTAATCCCAGAAAATTGGTCAAAGCGCCTACCAAACAACTCACAGCCATATTCCTCCACTATTGTTTTTGTGGTGCGTAAAGGTAATCCTAAAAATATCCGAGATTGGCCAGATTTGGTTCACCCTGGAGTTGAAATTGTGACACCTGACCCGAAAACTTCTGGTAATGGAAAATTAAGTGCTTTAGCTGCTTGGGGATCTGTAATTGATCATGGTGGTAACGAAACTCAGGCGCTAGATTTTCTCAAGTCATTCTATAAACATGCTCTAGTAATTGGTTCTGGTGCCAGGATAGCAGCAGCTCGCTTCAGCAGTGAAAGAATTGGTGACGTGGATTTGACTTGGGAAAACGAAGCTATCAGAGAGGTGAAAGAAGCAAAAGGCGATTTGGAAATTGTCTATCCGCCTGTAAGTATTTTAGCTCAACCTTATGTATCTTGGATAGATACTAATATTGCACTTCACAAAACTGAGGCTGAGTCAAAGGCGTATTTACGCTTCCTGTTTACCGATCAAGCGCAGGAAACAATCGCACAATTTGGCTATCGTCCAATTAACCCAAATATTCTGCAAAAATATCGTAGTCAGTTTCCTCAGATTAAACTTTTCCCCATCACGTTTATAGCTAAGGACTGGAATGATGCTCAACAAAAGTTTTTTGCTGAGAACGGAATCATTGACCTAGTCTATAAATCAGAACCTAATTGACAAGTATCTATTACTACAAAAACATAGAAGCAGAATCATGCACTATTTTAAACATTACTTAAAATATGACTGGTATAAAGCTCGTGCAGACTTGATCGCAGGTTTAACAGTAGGAGCGATCGCTTTACCACAAGGTATGGCTTATGCGCTGATTGCTGGAGTAGATCCACGTTTTGGACTGTACTCAGCAATTTTGATCACAGCCGTTGCTGCCATTTTTGGTTCATCCGACCATCTGATTAATGGACCGACTAGCGCTATATCATTAGTAGTTTTCAGCACTTTGGGCTTTATTGAACCCGATGCTCGACCTGATGCTTATGAAGCAATGTTTCTCTTAGGTATTATGGTCGGTGTTCTCCAAATAGTGATCGCAGTTTTTAAGTTAGGAGATTTAACTCGTTATATTTCCGAGTCAGTAATTCTCGGCTTCATGACAGGAGCATCTGTGCTTTTGGGAGTTGGTCAAATTGCTAATCTGCTCGGTATGCGCGATCGCGGAACAGCCCATCAACAAATATTTTATCGCCTGTGGTTAACACTGTCCCAAGGACATCCCAACTATCAAGCAATTATTATTTCTATTCTCACAATCGTGTTAGCTTTAGCTCTACGGAAAGTGGTACGTAAGTATAAGCTGCCACAACTAGACATGTTTGTTGCATTAATCATTGTCTCTGTTCTTGCTTATATATTAGGTTGGTCTGTATCTGGTATAGGTGGTAAACCAATCATTCCCGTGGCTGAATCTATTCCTAGTAGTTTACCTTTACCCCACATACCTGAGATTCAGTTTAGTTGGGTAAAAGAAATGTTGAATGGCTCATTAGCTATTGCTTTTCTGGGCTTGATAGAAGCATTAGCTATAGGTAAATCCATCGCTAGCCAAACAGGTCAGACATTAGATTATAACCGCCAATGTTTAGCTGAAGGAATTGGTAATCTCAGTGGTGGTTTTTTCCAATGTTTACCAGGTTCTGGCTCACTGACTCGTTCAGCCATCAATTACCAATCTGGAGCAATGACTCGATTCTCCGGAATTGTGACAGCGCTAGTAGTTGCTTTCGCAGTATTGGTTTTCGCTCCGTTAACCAAATATATTCCTAAATCCGCACTGGCTGGGCTGCTGATCATAACTGCTTTTCGGCTAATAGACATCAAGCGATTGCGTTATACCTTTCGTGCTTCAACCTTTGATACATTTCTAGTTATAATTACTTGCTTGACAGCACTCTTTATTGGCGTAGAGTACTCTATTTTAACAGGAGTAGCTTTGTCAATTATCTTATTTGTACCACGCGCAGCTAAACTAAAATCCTCCGAACTCATTGTTAGTCAAGAAGGAATTGTGCGTGATCGACTCCCATCCGATCAATATTGTACATCCATTATTATCTTTGACTTAGAAGGTGAAATCTTTTTTGGTGCTGCTCCAGAACTTGATCGCTATCTCGATGATCTGAAGCAACGTGTGAAACGTGATGGTATTAGCTACATTGTTTTACGTGTCAAACGCGTGCGCAACCCAGATCTTGTTTGTTTAGAACGGATTGAGCATTTCCTCCATGATGCTCAAAAGCTTGATATCACAGTCTTGCTGGCTGGTGTCCGTCCAGATTTGTACAGATCTTTGATCCAGATTGGTTTTGGAGAATGGTTTCCCAAAGATTGTATTTTTCGGGAAGTAGAGGATGACGATACTGATTCATCTACTCTTAAGGCTGTTCGTTATGCTTACAGTCTTTTAGGAAATCTAGCAAATAATTGCCCACATTGTGCAGCGATCGCAGAAAACGACCACCAAAAAGCACCACTTTATTATATGATATAAGATCGCCATCACCCCATCTCCCCTTGGGAGAGGGGGAAATTCCAAGTCCCTCTCCCCTTGGGAGATGGATTTAGGGTGAGGGCTTTTGTCTACCCTCTAATTCTCGCTCCTTATCCCTTGATCTATTTTCTCTTACATCAGGTAATGAGCGTTTGAGTACATATAACCAGGCTAATCCCAGCAATCCGATCGCCATTCCAGATAAACTGACTATCTGAGCAATTCTTAGTGGACCAAGCATCAAGCTGTCTGTACGCAAACCTTCAATCCAAAATCTACCAAACCCATAAAACACCCAATAAGTGAGAAACAGGGTTCCTATCTTCAGACTGGGTTTACCAGCTAGATCGCGGAAAAATAGACTAATTAGGATGACAAATACCATTACATCCCACAGAGATTCATACAGGAAAGTGGGCTGGAAGTATTCAAAGTTTACCAAGTCTGGTGGACGATGAGCTAGAGGAATATATAATTTCCATGGCAAATCTGTAGGAGCACCAAAAGCTTCAGAATTAAAGAAATTTCCCCAACGCCCGATCGCCTGTCCTAAAATGAGTGAAGGAGATACCAAATCTGCTAATTGCCAAAAGGAAACTTGCTTAAGTTTAGCAAAAATTATGGCTGTGAGGATACCACCAATAACTGCTCCATGAATTGCAATACCTCCTTGCCAAATGGCGATCATCCGCTCTGGATGATCTGCGTATTCCGACCATTGAAATATAACGTAGTAGATTCGTGCCGCAGGAATACTACCAATTACTAGCCAAGTTAATAAATCTGCCACAATATCTGGATTAACTTTCCGGCGTTTTGCCAAATATTGTGACAAATTAACTCCAATCAATACGGCTGAAGCAATAAGTAAACCATACCAACGAATTGGTAGCGGACCCAGCTTCACCACTATTGGTCCTGGTGAAGTAAATTGAAAGGCTAAGGGTAAAGTAAAAAAATCTAGTACCATGCGAAATACCTAGGAAAAAAATTGTAGCTGAGGAGAGTAGGGGAGCTCTTGTGCAAGGGGAGTAGGGAAAGATAATAACAACTCTATAGTATGACTGAATTTATTCATTATTTTGCATCTCCCTGCCTCCTGCCTCTTGCTTTCTCTTGAGAGATGTTAGATTTGAGGGAGAAAACAGAAATTTTGTCGATATAATCACTTAAATAACCCCCTAACCCTAACCAAAAATATATCTAAAATTGTGATTGCTATTTACCCTGGCAGCTTTGACCCTATTACTTTAGGACATCTGGATATTATTCAGCGTGCTAGTCGTTTGTTCGATCAGGTAATAGTTGCTGTATTGCGAAATCCCAATAAAGTACCATTATTTTCTGTACAACGACGATTAGAGCAGATTCGTCAATCAACAAAACATCTGCCTAATGTCGCAGCAGATAGCTTTGATGGACTAACAGTTAACTACGCTCAAATGCAACAAGCTCAGATAATTTTAAGAGGCTTACGCGCAGTTTCCGATTTTGAAGTCGAACTACAAATGGCTCATACTAATAAAACACTTTCTACTCAAATAGAGACTGTTTTTCTGGCAACCTCCAACGAATATAGTTTTTTAAGTAGTAGTGTGGTCAAAGAAATTGCAAAATTTGGTGGCTCGGTCGATCATCTTGTTCCTGGACATATTGCTCTAGATATATACCAATGCTACAACAACCACAGCTCTCTAATCTCGAACCCAACTCCAACGGAAATAATTCCCATTCTCCAGCACAGCCCCAAGGACAAGGAAGTGTAGATATTCAAGAGGAACTCAACCGGCTAGAAGAAATCGTACTTTCTAGCTTCCGTATTCCTCTGACAGGACATACTTTGATAGATGAAGAAAAGTTGCTAGGACAACTGGATTTTGTGCGTGTTTCCCTGCCTTCAATGTTTAAAGAGGCACTGTTAGTTTTGGAACAAAGGGAAGAGATTATCCGAGCAGCAGAAGACTACGGTGAAAAAATTGTGGAAGCAGCACAGATCCAAAGATCGCAAATCTTGGCTGAAAGTGATATCATTAGATATACGGAAAGGGAAGCTGAACAAATGCGTCGTCAAGTACAACAGGAATGTGATGCAATGCTACAGGAAGCTCTCACAGAGATTGAGCGTAAGCGTCGTAGTTGTCAACAAGAATTAGAAGAAATACGGCAAAGTGCGATCGCTCAAGCCGCAGAAATTGAAGATGGTGCTGATAAATATGCTGATCGTGTTTTAGAAAATATTGAGCAAGATCTCCGAGACATGTTACGTATTATTAGTAATGGTCGCCAACAACTAAGAAGAGATGTTTCCCCCCAACAACATTCGTCCAATACTAAAAGAAGGTAACTAAGGTAATAATGAGCTTGTCAGAAGTGGAAAGTCTCCTATGCCAAAAAGTAGGGATGGATGCTAACATTATTGGCTCTCGCAAAATTGCCAAAGCGCTGGAAACTCGTCTTGCTGTTTGTCGTATAGATACTTTAGATAGCTATCTCAAGATTTTACGGAGCTCACCGGCTGAGTTGGACGAATTAGTTGAACTGCTAGTTATTCCTGAAACTTGGTTCTTTCGCGATCGCACCCCATTTGAGTTTGTGGTCAGCTATATCAATTCTCTGGAATTTCCCAAATCTCTTTCTAGCAAAGTACGCTTACTAAGTGTACCCTGTTCCACTGGAGAAGAACCTTACTCCTTAGCCATGAAATTTTTGGATATGGGAATGCTTCCCCATCAATTTGAAATAGATGCTGTGGACATTAGTCACCAATCTTTGGCAAAAGCCAAAAAGGGAATTTACAACCGCAACTCATTTCGGGGTGATAACCTAGAGTTTCAGAGACGCTATTTTAGCAATAATGGTAGCGAATATCACCTGTGTGAACAAGTAAAAAATTCTGTCGATTTTAGCTATGGAAACTTACTAAGTCCCAGCTTTTTATCAGACAAGAAGCCCTATGATCTTATTTTTTGCCGCAATGTGCTGATCTATTTTGACAATACTGCTAAATCTAAAACGATTACCACACTTCATCGATTGTTAAAACCAGAAGGTTTTTTACTAGTTGGTGCTTCAGAAACCAGATTACTAGCTAATCTTGGTTTTGCCTTAGTGCGCAACGAATTCGGGTTTGCTGGTCAGAAAAAAGATCCTGGTCAGGAAAAATCAAACATCATTGCTAACTTGGAATCTAATATTACTTCGTCCTCAAAAAACACTCTGGATACACTACCATCGTTCAAACATAGTATTCCTGATATAGTTATAGAGAATATAAAGTTAAGTAAAACCTCGTCTTCTGATCAACCAGTCATAGAGAAAACTATTTCCCCTGTCCCTAAAAATGTAAGTTTTGTGCCGGAAAAATTCACAGAGTCTAGCAAAATTAATCTAGATTCTATTAGAAATTTAGCAGATAGCGGCAACTTACCAGAGGCAGTTATCTTGTGTAACGAGTATCTCCAAAATTATTCAACTAGTGTCGAAGCCTACGTTTTGCTTGGGCAAATTTATCAAGCTCAAGGGAAGGAAGTTAAGGCGGAAGCTCTTTTTGAAAAAGCCATATATCTGGATCCTAAAAATTATCAAGCATTATTACATCTAGCACTACTCAAAGAACAAAGCGGAGAACTAGCAAAGGCTGATATTTTGCGTCAGCGTATTCGGCGCTTGGAAAATATATAACTAGGTTATAAGCTGCTGATTTAAGTTGTACAATTTGGAGAGCCAGGAAAGCAGGAAAAAAAGATGTTTATAGCGCTCTGATCTACTGACTAAATTTACTGATTTTTTATGCTGTAATCTATTCACCCTTTGTCAAGATGAGAATCGCAATTGTTAACGATATGCCCATCGCTGTAGGAGATCTGCGGCGGATTTTGTTAGCTATACCAGAATATCAAGTAATTTGGACTGCTAGTAATGGAGCTGAAGCAGTCAGTAAGTGTCAGCATGATTTGCCTGATGTAATTCTTATGGATTTACATATACCCGTCATGGACGGTGTAGAAGCAACACAAAAAATCATGCAGAATTCTCCTTGTGCAATTCTTATAGTCACAGCAAGTACAGAGAAAAACATCGCTAAAGTTTATGCGGCAATGGGCTATGGTGCATTAGATGCAGTTGATACACCTGTTTTAGGTCGAGAAAACAGTTCGGAAATGTCTGGCAAATTAGTCACAAAAATTGCCACTATTGGCAAACTACTCCCTCAAACAGCGAAATCAAAGTTGATACATCACCATTCTCGATTAAACCGTCATGATGAATTTTCTCCCACGTTTCCCTTAATCGCTATTGGTTCATCTACAGGCGGTCCCAAAGCATTAGCTACTATTTTGTCTCAGTTACCTGCTAATTTTCGCGCAGCAATTACCATCATCCAACATGTAGATAGCAATTTTTCTAGTGGTTTTGCTGAATGGTTAAACCAGCAAACTCCCCTGAGCGTCAGATTAGCCGTGACGGGCGATCGCTTCCAAAAAGGCACAGTCTTAATTGCTGGTACGAATGATCATCTCTACTTAAAGCCAGATTTAACTTTAGGTTATACAAAAAATCCCGTAGAATACCCTTATCGTCCTTCTGTTGATGTCTTTTTTAAGAGCCTGGTGCAAAATTGGAAATATAAGGGAATAGCTATTTTACTTACAGGCATGGGTAAGGATGGTGCTGATGGACTAAGTGCCTTGCGTCACCACGGTTGGCATACAATCGCCCAAAATAAAGAAAGTTGTATAGTTTACGGAATGCCTAGAGCAGCTGTCGAATTAAACGCGGCAGTACAGGTATTATCTCCAGAAGCGATCGCTGCAGTGTTGTTACAAAAGCCTTATGTGTGAAAAATAACTGTCCGAAAATTTGTTGAATTTGGTTGATCGTCATCTCCAGATCAAAATTCGTGTTATAATAGATAAATATAGTTAGTTCATTACGTAACTAAGTTAAAAATTGCATAAGTTTGGATTGGAGAGGTGGCAGAGTGGTTGAACGCGGCGCACTCGAAATGCGTTTTAGGGTAAAACTTAACGGGGGTTCGAATCCCCCCCTCTCCGTTAAAGAGACAGGGGTAGGAGAGAAAGGAGCGGAGCGGCCTCGTGCTTTTAAATACGCCCCTACTAGATTGTAAAAGAGGCTACTTGTTGCTTGCTTTGTCGGCTGACAGTATCGCACCACTCCCCTCTTACTAGCTCTGTGACTAAAGGTGTCACCCGAAATTTTACCGGATTTCCTGGTTGCACATCAATGCGTACACAAGAGAAAGGCATACGATCCTTACCGCCCTTTTGACTACGACCAATATAAAGCATTGATTCTGCGACCTTGCGTATATAACTATTGTTACCCTCTTTGAAAGTTTCCATCAGGTCAGAGCCTTCCTGTCGTTGATAGCGCAGACCATGACCGCTTCCACCAGAAATAATATAGTTAATATGAGAATCTGCATATCCTGTATCAACTGTGCGCAGGTATTCTAAACAGTGAGCATGACCATTAAAAACCAAATCAACTAAGGAACGTCCTTTGGTTAAGCTACCCAAGGTTTTTGCTACTGCTTCAAACACCCAACGCAAGTGATGGCGCACAGCTAAAGTTTCTGATAAATAGCACTTAGTGGCTTCTGTCACATAAGGGGGATGATGAAAGAAAATTATGCGTCCGCGTACTTTTGTATCCATCCATGATGCAATTAGGCGATCGCGCAACCAATCCATCTGCTCAAAATCAACATGACAAGTTTGCTCTGATGCAGTTTTGTCAATTTGGTTGATTTCTGCTAAAGCTGTGAGATAACAGCGAGAAGAGGATCTATGAAAAGTATTGGAGTCAAGAGCAAAAAAGTCAATTCCACCATAGCGAAAAGTGTAATAGCGATTTGGTAAGCGGGTAAATTTGTTTGGCTGATAAGACAAACAACGTCCTTTATCGCTTTTAGCAACATAGTGGCGATCTAAATATGCTGCTAAATCTTGCGGAGGAATTATGGCCAAATAATCCATAAATGCTCTAGCAAAAGCATCACCTGTATTCGATCCGTGCCAACCAATTTCAAAATCCTTGTAGTTGAATCTTCTACGTATAGCTAAGGTAGAACCTGTAAATAACCTATATAATAGTGGTACTTCATAGTAATCATGATTACCTAATACTGGCAAAATTGGCAGCTTAAAGACCATGCGGTCATAGGGTATATTTTTGCAGTGTTCTCCACCTACCAGAAATTCCCTATATGGCTGAATAAAATTTGTCGGGTAATATTCACGGGAACCTACGGAATAGATCACATCCCCTGTGTGTAAAACAAATCGGCAATCATCACGATGAGCCAACATTACTTCAGCTACACGCCTTTGAGGATGTTGTACCTGAGATTGAGTTCCTGTATCACCAATCACCATAAAAGAAAATTCCGCATCTTCTGACCAACCATCATCTAAAACCATAGTGGTTTGGTCAATACCACGCTCTCTAATAGCGGGATGCATCCATCGCACCCGTTGCTTCATCTTTTGGATCTTTACAGGAACAGATGGTTCAAAAATCAAATTCATGGCAAACCTTAACTAACGCAATTGTTCCCTGACACTCATCAATATCTTACCCAAGTGATTTTCACCTGTTTTATCAGCACCACAGCCCCAAAAATAATCTGTTGGGGAATTTTCTACTATTGTTTCATCTCTTGTAAGCAAAAGAACTTCTCTAATTTCCCTATGAGTCAGAAATTTTTGCAGTACTGCTTCTCGCATCACAGGAATTTTAACTTGTGTCCAATCTGGGCGGACACATCGCATATTACGCCGCCCTAAAGTAGCAGCAGCTTCAGGAGTGCTAGCAGTTTGAATTAATGTTATAAGTGACTCATCCTGACTACCAATAAATTTTTGTGCTTGATAATAATGTTCAACTGTTGTCCAATAAGTATTTCCAATTTGGATATGGTGTAAAGAAAAATTAGAGAAACAACCGTAAGGTTGCCAAACTTTGTAGAAGAAGATGGTCATTCAACTGGTGGATTCTGAACTGTAAAAAGTTTAAAGGCTACATCAAACCGCGTTTACCATTCGGTCGTACGGTTAACCAATTAGTTTTTGCCAAGGCTAATTGTTCTTCAGAAACTTTAGCTCCTGCCAGATTAGCACCACATAAATTAGCACCTTTTAAATTAGCCTGACTAAGTTGAGCACAAGTAAGATTAGCACCTCTTAAATCTGCTCCTTCTAAGTCAGCATGACTGAGATAAGCTTTACTCAGATTAGCATCCTTGAGGTTTGCCTGCACCAAACAAGCTTTACCAAAATCGCTATCATAAAGTTTAGCTCCTTGTAGATTGATTTTATCTAATTGTGATGCATGAAAGTTGGCTCCAGAAAGATCGGCTCCCGCTAAATTCAACAAGCGTAAATTGCGTAAGGAAAAATCTCTTCTACCTTTGAGATATGCTTGTAACAAACCTTGAGCATCAAATTTGCGTTCGGGTTGGTTATTCGACTTAACATTAGTTAATACATTAGACTTAGATATCGAATTATCGGAATTTGTCCTTTTGGTCGTTATTCCAGAAGTTTCCCCAGGTTTATTGCGTCTAGCGCGAATTGCCGCTGCTATTTGTGCCACATTCAAATTAGGGTTGGCTCCAGGATTGGATGGAGGATGAGAACTGCGAGAAAAACGAGGAACTTCATGACTTTCCTGACGCATACTTTGCTGGGTTGTATTGTTTCCAGGCTTGATTAATAAGCTATTAGATAGGCTATCTAAATAGGGCTCCATGTCTAGAGCATTAAGTACTTCTTGTGATGTTTGATAACGACTGCGAACTGATACTTCCAACATTTTGCTTAAAACATTTCTGAAGTGGTCGCTCACTTGCACCAAATCCCCCCACATCATCTCGCCTGTTGTGGGGTTGTAATTCAAATCTTTAGGAGTTTTACCAGTTAGTAGGTAAATGCATGTTACGCCTACTGCGTAAATATCACTAGCATAAACTGGACGCATAGCCATTTGCTCTGGAGGTGCAAAACCAGGTGTGCCAATTGCATATGCCGTTAAAGCAGTTTGTCCAGATGGATTTGCTGCTGCTTGACTGACTTGATTTTTCACAGCGCCGAAGTCAATCAGCACTAGCCTAGCGTCTTGTGACCGGCGAATTAAATTAGCTGGTTTGATATCACGATGAATTACTTTGCGCTCATGTATGTATTGTAGCAAAGGTAAAATCTCAGTTAAAAATTGCTTTGCCCCTGGTTCACTATAGAGTCCATTTTTCCTCACTTCCTGTTGAAGTGTAGCGCCACTAATAAATTCTTGAACTAAGTAAAAATGCTCAGACTCTTCAAAGTAGTCTAGCAATCTTGGTATTTGAGGATGAGTACCAATTTTACCTAAAGTTTTAGCTTCTCTTTCAAACAAATCCCGTGCCATCTGTATTACGTGTGGTGCAGATCCTGATGGGCGTAGTTGTTTGATCACGCAACTAGGTCCTCCTGGCAAACCTTCATCTTGAGCTAAAAATGTAGCTCCGAAGCCTCCTTGACCTAATGATTGGATCACACGATAGCGATCGCGTAGCAACAAAGTTGTGCCACACACCTCACAAGTTCTAAAATGACCTGCGCTCTTAGGATCGGAGCAGTTAGGATTCAAGCAGTAGCTCATGCGCTGTTTACTCGCTGCACAGGAAAAAAGTAAATACAATCTGATTTTAACTAAACATTATTTTGCACAAATCTGATTTTTACTAGGTGGGTTTCACGGGAAATGCCTAGGAAATTTTTGCGGATTGTACTAATACTATTGAGTGCCAAGAATCAAACAATAAAATATACTTTGCTCATGAATTATATTCTACCTTTTACTATTATTGCACAACAAATATGCAACAACTACCATAAAATTACAGGTATTTAACCGGACGTAAATAAGAGTAGGGGGAGGAGAAATTGATGCTTAGTAGTTAAGATTGTAATTAAGCTACTAATATCTGAACCACATACGCCTACTAAGTACTTTTCCCGCTCCCCTGCTCCTCTTTACTCTATGGTGGAGAACACTTCCTTGGCTATAAATAAAGTTCGATCAATATCTGATTCAGTGTGTGCTAAAGAAGTAAATCCGGCTTCAAATTGAGATGGAGCTAAATAAATTCCTCGCTCTAACATACCACGGTGAAATCGGGCAAAGTAAGCAGTATCAGAGGTTTTAGCCTCTTCGTAGTTATTTATGGGACCCGGTGCAAAAAATAAGCCAAACATTGCACTAATAGAGCCACCACAAGCATGATGACCAGAAGCATTAGCTAACTGTAATAGTCCAGAAACTAATTTCTGGGTAATTTCCTCCAAATATTCATATGTGCCTGGTTTTTGGAGTAATTCTAGTGTTTTAATCCCAGCAGTCATGGCTAAAGGATTACCTGATAAGGTTCCAGCTTGATACACAGATCCAGAGGGAGCAATCATAGACATAATCTCGCGACTACCTCCATAAGCGCCAACTGGCAATCCACCGCCGATAATCTTGCCTAGCGTTGTCAAATCTGGCGTAATACCAAATTTCTCTTGAGCGCCGCCGTAAGCAATGCGAAAACCGGTCATCACTTCATCAAATACTAATAATGCTCCATATCTTTGGGTTAAATCTCGCAATCCTTGTAAAAAGCCTGGCTCTGGAGGAATAAATCCAGCATTACCTACAACTGGCTCTAGAATTACACCAGCTATTTCATCGGGATTTTCGGCAAATAAGGCTGCTACTGCTTCTAAGTTATTAAAAGGAGCGGTTAGGGTGTCACTAGCTGCTGATTTTGGTACTCCTGGTGAATCAGGTAAGCCTAATGTAGCTACACCAGAACCAGCTTGGACTAAGAACATATCAGCATGACCGTGATAGCAACCAGCAAATTTGATGACCTTATTTCTATTGGTAAAAGCTCGTATTAACCTTAATACGGACATACATGCTTCAGTACCAGAATTGACGAATCTCACCATCTCAATACTAGGAACAGCCGCAATTACCATTTCCGCCAGGATGTTTTCTAGTTCGCATGGCGCACCAAAGCTAGTACCTTTTTCTAAAGCTGTATGTAGCGCAGCAATGACTTCTGGGTGAGCATGACCGCAAATGGCTGGTCCCCAAGTACCTACATAATCGATGTATTGGTTGCCATCTACATCCCAAATATAAGCGCCGTTAACGCGATCAAATACTATTGGCTGTCCACCAACTGATCTAAAAGCTCTTACAGGAGAACTCACTCCTCCGGGCATTAATTTTTGGGCAGCAGCAAAGATCTCTTGGGATTTTGTCGTTTTAAAGGTGGTGTTTACCAAAGGTTACTCCTCAATTTCAGTGGAATAAAATAGAACTTATATTTTAGGATAGGTTCAAACATAGGAATAATCTCAAAGTGAATCAATTAGCTGGTATGTCTTCTCCTAATCCATCTACAATCCCAGACCTCGTTCCTGTAGAAAAAATTCGCTATGATGAACTAGGTTTAGTACCAGCAATTATCCAAGACTATCTAGATGGTACTGTATTAATGATGGCTTGGATGAATCGCGAGTCTTTACAAAAGACTTTAGAAACTGGAGAAACTTGGTTTTGGAGTCGCTCTCGTCAAGAGTTTTGGCATAAGGGAGCTACTTCTGGACATTTCCAGAAAGTACAAAGCATCCGCTACGACTGTGATAGTGATGCTTTGCTGATTGGTGTGGAGCAAATAGGTGATATTGCTTGTCATACCGGGGAACGCAGCTGTTTTCATCAGGTAGAGTCCCAGATTGTTGCTCCACCAGGCGATACTCTGTCTCAGCTGTTCCAAATTATTTGCGATCGCCGCGATCATCCAGTCCCAAGTTCCTACACCTGTAAATTATTCGCAGGTGGAGACAACAAGATTTTGAAAAAAATTGGCGAGGAAAGCGCCGAAGTGGTTATGGCTTGTAAAGATGATGATGGAGAAGCGATCGCCTCGGAAGTCGCTGATCTATTTTATCATACCCTTGTTGCGTTAGCCCACCATCAAGTTGATATCAAGGCAGTCTATCGGAAATTACAAGAGCGGAGAAAGTGAAGCAGGGGAGCAGGGGAGCAGGGGAGCAGGGGGAGTAAGGATAAATTAAGTATTAAACTTAACAATTATCTTTTACTATATAAATATTTTCCCTTTACCTCCTGCCTTCTGCCTCCTGCCTCCTGCCTCCTGCCTCCTGCCTTCTGCCTCCTGCCTTCTGCCTCCTGCTTCCTTAGAAGGTGAAGGTAGTACGGAGTACACCTACAGTTGTCGTGTCATTGTTACTGTCTGATTCGGGATTGAACAGCACAAATACACCAGGAGTAACACTGACATGAGGGTTCACCTGATAACGGTAATAAGCTTCTAACTGATAGGGTGTGGCTCTATTTGCACCTGTTGGTGCGAGAGTAGCTGTACCACTAGCATCACTACGAAACAAAGGTTGACCAAAAAGTAAACCAGCAGTATTACCGTTTTGCAATAAGTCTTTAAAATGCAGACCAAACATCCAACTAGTAAAAGTAGTCGCAGCATTCACAGAGGATAAAGCTGAATCCGCAAAAATTGCTGCTCCATAGCCAGCAAAAGACACTTTGGGAGCGAAGCGCCAGTTAAAAGTTCCTCCCACAGAATTGAGCGTTACAGGTGTGGTTAAAGCAACATTTGCTAAAGCACCACTAGTCAGACCAGTACCAACATCTGAAGCAGTTAAGCCTGTACCCAGAATGTTAATCTCGTGATAACTATGAGCATAATTTAACCCAATATCTAAACTGCTAATAGGCTTCAAAGTTAACTGAGTGGCAACTACACTACTACCACTAAAGACACCTGCGCCTAAAGGAGTACCACCAGCAACTCCCAAGTCCTGAGGTAAATTAGCATTAACACTACCATATAAAGCTCTCAGATCCACTTTGGGAGAAACACTGTAGATAAAACCAGCAGCAGACGCTAAACCTGTTCCGGAAGTTCCACCAGAGATACGCACAACAGGATTCAAACCAGCAAATCGAGAAACTGCTTCTTGTCCTTCACCATAAAAAGGGTCGATCGCAGGAAAAGCGTCAGTAGCTTCTGCAGCAGTTCCAGCAAATAAGGTGAGCTTATGAGCAACAGGGAAAACGTAGAGTAACTTGTACACCTGGACTGCATTCGCACCTAGAGGGGATAAAGTGTTCACGTTCAGTCCGGGAAATTGTGGTTCAAAACTAGTCCGAGCGCTACTAGCACTCAGTAGACCAGAGGACAGTCCTAAGCTGTTTTGAAGACTGCCAGCACCACTGGTACCACCTAAGAAATCATAAGCTTGTAACCCGGTTAAAAGTAGGTCTTTACCTGTAAAACTGGTAGTTAAGTTTAAGCGGATGCGATCAGTCAAAATAGCATTAGAGTTACTACCAGGAGCACCTCCTCCGGCAGCAATACCAGCCATAATTACTTCTCCACTCAGCTTGCTTGTGGTAGAAAACTGGTGAGCCTCTAGAGTTGATATACGAGTATCGAACGCATCTACACGACCCCGCAAAGTAGCCAATTCAGCACTATATTCGGTTTGTAAATGTTGTATAGTTTCTAAGTCAGATTTATGAATGAAATCGGCTGAGGAATTAGCAATTAAGTCATTTATTCGATTCAAGCAAGCATTCAATGCAGCCGCAAACTCATAACGAGTTAGTACCCGATTACCTAGATATTTACCACTAGGATATCCCACAATACAACCATAATGTTCAATCAGGGATTGCAGTGCTGGAAAAGCCCAATCAGTAGGCTGGACATCTGAAAGTTGTGATACTGAAGTTAGCTGTTCTGTCTGATCAGCATCTGAGGTTGTATCGGTTGTTGTAGATGTAATTTCAGTCGTATTGTTGGCAATATATGGGGAATCTTGGCGATCATTTGGGGATTTTTCTATTGCTAATACTCGAATGGATGAAAATCCTATAGTTAGCCATACTAAAGCTAGTCCAGCAGAATATTTCAAAAAACTACCTTGCATGATAATTTCCTCTAAATTTTGTATTCTATGAAACTTAACCAAACGTGAAGCCTGAAACTTCTTGGTATCATTCAAGTGATTACTTATAGTAAATACTATTCTCGTAAGAAAATGAACTCATAGAACATTAATACTTCTTATGGTCATTATTAGAATTAATACTTATACCCTGTTGTAATATATGTGAATATATAATATCAATATTTATCGTGTATAATTTCTAAATATCTTGTCAAGATATATGTAGGGGCGCAAGGCCTTACACCCCTACGGTTTGCGTACTATGTCGTCTAGGACTGATGGGGGAGTTCAAATTTGTATCCTACACCACGCACGGTCTGAATTAATGTTGGTTGATCGATGTCAGCTTCGATCTTCTTGCGAATTTGACCGATATGAACATCTACAACCCTCTGATCGCCTACATATTCATAATCCCATACTTCTTGGATCAGTTCAGACCGCCGCCAAACCCGACCTGGATGACTGGCCAAAAAATGTAGTAAGTCAAACTCTAAAGCAGTTAGCGGCACTACTTGAGCATTAAGTGTCACTTCCCGTCTTACAGGGTCGATCATCAGCTTCTCAAAAATCAGGCGTTTCTGTTCTACAGTAGTTACAACCCTCTGCCGTCTTAAAATTGCTGCTACTCTAACTTCTAGCTCTCCCAATCCAAATGGCTTGGTCAGATAGTCATCAGCGCCTTTGGAAAAACCCCGAATTTTATCGGCTTCATCTCCACGACTAGTGAGCATAAGTACGAAAACACCATTTCGACTTTGCATCTCTTGACAGAGGTTAAAGCCGATGACATCTGGTAAATTGACATCTAGAATCACCAAATCCGGGTTGAACTGCTCAAACATAGTGAGAGCTGTCTTACCATCTTCCGCTGATTCCACTTGATAGTTCTGTTTAATCAAAAAGCGTTGGATTAAATTCCGAACCGCAGGGTCGTCATCAACTACAAGAATCTTGGCAGGAGCCATGACCATCACTTTGCACAAAAATTAGAGAGGATTAACAAGAGGATTGCCCAGAAACACAACTTTCATTAGGTTTCTATAAAGAATCTACAAAGAATCTACAGACTAGACGTAAGGCTATCCTGAATTATTCAAATAATCTGTCAAGATATATTTATGGGAGATCCATAATGTAGAACATCAGATAGCGGATACACAGTCTTATAGCATATAGCATAAAATTATGCTTGGGTAGCTGCTCTTGAGTCTCTTGGTTTTAATCCTGTTATTCAGGTAGCATCTACAGATTATTGGCTCAGATATTGTTTTTGGTGAACAGAAGTCTTATACGGAGTCATGACAATATGCTAGAACTGCTATAGTTAAGATGGTGAGGCGAATCGAACTGTTAGATGTTACCATCCGGTCCATTGGGTAAAAACCTGAAAAGTTCAGTTCTTGTTGTACTCAAAGTCAAGTCCAGATATTTTTTATTTGATAACAGACCTCTGCTGATTAAAGCTTAATTAATAAACTCCCATGAGTGACCAAAATCCCTACGCAAAACTTGGGGTATCAGAAGATGCTAGCTTCGATGAGATTCAAGATGCTCGCCGTCGCCTATTGGAGCAACATAGTAGTGATGCTAAGACTCTAGAAATGATTGAAGCGGCTTATGATGCGATTTTAATGGAACGCCTACGGTTACGCCAAGAAG